>Ga0208462_1000187_pt1 | contig 83178 bp, 66 predicted proteins | sample AD_SCU001_MetaG_FD_184452 | JGI IMG/M metagenome (GOLD analysis project Ga0208462, IMG submission 184452) | Active sludge microbial communities of municipal wastewater-treating anaerobic digesters from China - AD_SCU001_MetaG (SPAdes) (version 2) | ecosystem: Engineered > Bioreactor > Anaerobic...
CTATTTCTCCGTAGTCATTCTTTAGAGTCTTGTGGGTTTTACCATTTCGGCTGTTACCGGTGTTCTTTCCTGCGGGGGAGTATTTTTCATACCCGAGGTGTTCGGTAAGCTCTGCATCAAGCATTCCTTCAAGGGAGGCTTTAATGATTTTCTTGATGGCTCCGTTTTCTCCCATCAAGTCTTGATAGGTCTTTGCTGTTTTTAGATCGGCTTTAAGTTGCTCGATCATTTCGGGAGTAAGCCTGCCTGCGGAAGGCAGGTTCCATTGTGTAAATCTCCTTTTGGATAATAGTTAAAAGTAATTAGTTTTTTACAATTTGAAAACCCTTAACGGATTTTCACCAAGTTAAGTGCTGTTCCGCTACGCTTCACAGCACTTAACTAATTTCTTACTTTAACCATTTACACAGAATTATTTACACTCCTGAGTTGTTACATAAACTCTTTCGTCTTTTGTAATGTTATAAGTTCTTACTCTTGTTCTTGATTCATTAGGAAGATGAGTTTTAAATCCATCTGTTAATGCCTGATTAACCAAACTATCTCTGTCAGCCAGAAATAAAATCTTCTGCGCTGCATTCGCTCTCAGCATTACATCAATCAAAGCCATCGTAGTTCGGGTTTTGCCAGTCCCGGTAGCCATAACAAGTAATGCTTTTCGCTTTTTCTTTAAATCAATTGCTTCAGCAATTCTCCGTATTGCTTCTGCCTGGTAAGAACGGTTTACAATTGATTCTTTTATTGGGATGGAACCAAGAGGTTTTTTATTTTTTTTAAGATAGAGTAATCGTTCAAGATTTTTTCTTGAGAAGAAACCAGCTACTTGTCTTTCTGAAGAATCAACTGAATCCCAGAAGAAAGTAGTTTCACCATTGCTCATAAATGCAAAAGGTCGGAAAGACTGTTTCTTTTCAATTTCAGTTACATAATCAAGTACCTGCTGCTGTCCAACCCTTGGTTCACGACTAGTTTTCTTCGCTTCAATTACTGCAATCACTTCACCATTTGCACGATACAAACAATAATCAGTGAATCCGGTTACTCTGGTATTATCATAATTCTGAACAGGGATTTCAAAACCAACCTGGGTGTGGTCTGCAAGATTCCACTCAGCATTTTTTATGAGCGGATTAATAATTGAGTAGCGTGTTTCTTTTTCGCTGATGTTAAGTGATTTCAAGAACTAAACCCTTAGTGTTTTGAAATGTATTTACAATTGATTATCCCAACAACGCGTCATCCCGTATTACTATAAGAATATAAAAGAGAGCGAAACCAATGCTTACAGTCTGAAGTATTTTCAATGTGATATATAAAATTACAAAATTAAATTTTTGAATTCTAACTTAATTTTAATGAATCCTGAAATAATTTAGGGTATGGTAGTTATAAAAATATTTGATTATAGACCCCTCATTAAAACCAATTGCTTTTCTATTATTATAAAAAATCCTTCTTGAAAAAGAAGGAATTAATTTAGTAGCGGGGGCAGTCCGCCGTGGCGGATTGAACCTACAGCATTTCATAAATATTTAAAACAAAAAACCGGCTAAAAGCCGGTCTTTATTTCTTAGTAGCGGGGGCAGGACTTGAACCTACAACCTTCGGGTTATGAGCTATTATTTTAACTATGCCTGCCAATTACTTAACTCGCACTTCTGACTAAATTTCTGAATGAATTTTGTGTTTATTTAATATTTTATGATATAATTCTTATACCAAATGTATTAGACTCTACATTCCGGATTGGTACGATTACTACAACTAAATATATTAATGATTCTCAAAATCATTAAACGGAGTATTAAGAGTAATTGCTATATAAATTTCTAAAAGTGCTTGTTGAACCGGATCATTCACTTCAATAAATCTAAGCTCCATAACCCTGATTCTTTCTTTTGCTTTAATAAATACAGGACCAAATATTGGATTATCTTCTAATTGTTTTCGAGACCCTTCGGTCTTATAAGTTGCTCTCTCAAGATTAGTTTCTGATCTTGCTATTCTGAATGCGAAAGTTGCTTTATTATGATCTGAGCTTAGGCGACAATGATATTGGATTCTTCTTTTAATATTATTAGATCTTCCGACGTATAAATGTATATCTTCTTCAGTAAATAAATAAATTCCTCTAAGGGGTAAACCTTTTGGCAGTATGGTTGGTTTAACTGGGGGCATTAAAAGTAATTCATTTAGCAATGAAGGTAACTTGTCTATATATGAATTAAATTTTTTATCCATAAATAATTATTGTTAAATATCATCCCAATAGAAATTAGTATGGTCCATATACACTCAGTCCACCACCATAATATTGCTGCTGAAGATGATCAAATATCATTCTTACCCTGACTTCTATTTCATCATTCTGATAAGTTGGATAAGGTAACTGATTAAAAAGAGTTCTGTCAACAGCATTAAATACTGCAGCGGCAGTTACTGATTTTTCTGACCATTGCTCAACTCTAAGTTTTTCCTTCTTTAAGTCGTCCAAAAGTTCCTTGGCGATTTCTTTTATCTTTTTCTTTTCTTTTTCAGTTAAAGTTGGCTTGCGAAGAATATCAAATATTGCTGCTTGCTCTTCTGTCAAATCTTCACGTTTAACCCTAGCTTCTTCTTCAGATAGCGAATTAACAAATTCAATTAACTGTTTAAATGTTTCTTCAATAATAACCGAATCTTTGCCTCTGTTATATTCATCTATTATTTCCTGGTATTTTTCATAAAAATCAACTCTCAAAGGATTTTGTTCCACCATTCTTTTTAACTGCTTTTCTATTTTTGTTTTTAATGACTGAACAGCAGCATTTTTATTAGGTGTTTTCAAGAAATATTTTTCGAGTAGCTCAAAATTTAATCCACTTAAGTCTATTAGCTTACCGTCCTCATTGTGCGGTTCTTTTATCATATTCTCAATACTTTCATCAACCACATATTGTATCTTGTTCATTATTTCAGATACATCTGCACTTTCAATATTGTCCTCAATGGCCGTATAGATTACATCAATTGCATTTTTTCGTGGTGCATATTCTGTCAAAAGTTTGTCAGGCATTAGTGCTTTATATTTTTTGAAAACATCTCTTGCCAACAGCTGAAACTTATATTTAGTTTCATCATTAGTATAAACAGCATTTATAGCTTTTTCCATTGCAGCGATTTTTTCTAACCCCGAGGCATAAATCAATGTTCTTAACTCAAAATTAACTTCCTCACTTAAAAACTTTTCTGTGCTGTCCAATGCATTTTCAAGCTGAGAAATAAGCTCTTCCTTTGGCTTTACGGGTGGTTCAATTTCTTCACCTCCATCCACGCTCTTTCTGCCAGTACCATAAATAGCTAAGGCATCGAGTAAAGATTTATAAGTTTCAATATAATCAACTATCAGCCCGTTATTTTTCCCTTCGTGAACTCTATTTGCGCGAGCTATTGTTTGCATTAGCGTGTGTGACATTAAAGGTTTATCAATATACATAGTTGACAATGATGGTACATCAAACCCGGTGATCCACATTGCACAGACGATTACAAATCGGAAAGGATCATTTTCATCTTTAAATCTTGTCTCAAGATCCTGGCTGTTCATCTTCTCCCTGTGTGGCTCAATATCTAATCCATTATCTTTAAACTTTTTTATTTCATTCTGTTCCGAACTTACAACTACACAAATTTCAGTTTCTTTAATCCATATTAATTCCCTTTGTTTTTCAAGAAGTTCCTGATCTCCATATTTCCCTCTACTAATTTCGTTTTCCAGTGAATCAATATTTTTGTTCCAATATTTTATTATATGATCATACATCTTGACAGCCGTTATTTTGTCTAAAGAGACAAGCATACCCTTACCTTTATAACCACGGTTGCAGAAGTGCTGAACGATATCTTTTGCAATGGATTTTAATCGCTTTTTTGCAGTTAGGATTGGATATTCTCTTGCAAATAATTGTTCGACACGTGAACGTTGATCAGAATCAAGATCGTCTGCCTGATCAATTATTTCTCTTATTTGTGCAGTAATTTCTGGATTTTTAATCCCAAGGTATTCACCGCGGTTTTCATAATAGAGTGGCAGTGTAGCACCATCATCAACACTTCTTTTAAAATCGTATTTCGAAACGTAGTCACCAAATATCCTTTTAGTGAGTTCATCATCTTTAAACAAGGGTGTTCCTGTAAAACCAATAAATGAAGCTTTAGGTAGTACATTTCTCATATTCATAGCCAGTGTCCCACCCTGCGTTCGATGTGCTTCATCTGAAATAACAATTAAATCTTCCCGTTCAGTAATTTCTTCGCTAAAATTAAATTTATGTATTAAAGTAAAAAGATAACGATGATCCTCTTTTAACAATTTTTTTAGATGTTCACCACTACTAGCTTTGATAGAATTTTTATTACCGGATTTAATTGGTGGGACTGCACCAACGCCGCTAAACGTACCATAAATTTGTGTATCTAATTCATTACGATCTGTTACTATAAGAAAAGTATATGAACCGGTGAACTTGCGATGAATTTTCTGGCACATAAACACCATCGAATATGATTTACCGCTTCCCTGTGTATGCCAGAATACGCCAAGCTTCTGTTTTTCTTCAAGATCAATTTGACCACCTTTATATAGCTTCTCCTTCTCTTTTAAATTCGCTATCGCTTTATTCACCCCGATATACTGATGATTACGCGCAATTAATTTAATCACTTTACCAAATGAACGATCAAAGAGAATAAAGTTCTCGAACAAATCCATAAAGCGAGATTTTTCACAAACACCAACTATTATTTTATCTAAAGAAACAATTCCTTCTTCTTCTTCTGTTATCCTTTTCCATTCGTGAAAGTGTTGATATTTTCCTGTGATGCTACCAATTCTGCTTTCTATTCCATTGCTGAGAAGAACGAATGCATTGAAATGAAATAATTTCTGTATTACGTCAAGGTAATCCATAAAATTATTGTTGTAGGCGTTCTCTAATTTTCTATGTGCAGCTTTAAGTTCTATAAACAATAATGGTATGCCATTCACAAACCCGATTATGTCTGGTCTTCTTTCACGCTTACTTTTTCCCTCGATCCACAATTGACGAACTGCCAGAAAATCATTCTTCTCGGGGTTCTCAAAATCAAAAACTTTCAGATATTTATTTTTTACTTGTTTCCCTTTTTCATCAGTGTAATCGATAGGAATACCGTCACGCAGCAGTAGATACTTCTCATAATTTAATTCGGCGAATGATTTGGTTATAGTATCTTCGGTTAGTTTCTCTAAAGCTTGTGTATAGGCTATATCAGGCAAACCGGGATTTAATTCTTTTAGATTAGACAAAAAATTTCGTTTTAGAATAACCTCTCTTTTATTTAAACGACCTAAAGTGCTGTCTTCTCCGAAAGTCTCTTTGTTATAAGCTATTGCCGTATTCCAGCCAAGTCTCTCGTAGAAAAGATTTATTGCTGTCTGCTCGATTAAATTATCTTCTGAATATTCCCAGGTCATTATCTTAATGAATAATGATTAAGTGAGTATTTATTTGTTTTATCTTCAGAAACAATATTATTTAAATAAATAGCTTCCACTATAAAATCAATTTTGTCAGTTGATAATCCGCGCAACTCATCTGTGGTAATCATCTTAGACTCCAGGTTATTTGCCTTATATGTTGGATGTTTAAGGTTATGCCAATTTCTTTCATATATTCTATTACCTAACCTGCCCAGATGTTCCCAATACCAGATATTTCCCTTCGATACTATGGTAAAGTCAGTTTTTATTTTTATTTCATTTCCAGCAGAGTCAGTAGGATATTTTTCATAACTGAAATCGAATTCATTACTTCCGACTTCCAATCGCTTCTTCTTTAGAGCGTGGTAAATCATCAATTCGGTTCTAGATTGAACAAACACACCTTCTTCAGGTTCAAGGCTGTAATACCTAAATGGTTGATTCAATAATAAGGTGGTTTTCCTCCCATCGGTAAAAGTTCTAGTCCTGGCTAAGCCAAGCAAACTCTTGCTTTTAGATTTCTCTTGTGTAGTTTGTACGAATAAAACAACAGATTTTCTGCATCGTGTTAAGGCTGTATAAACTAATTCTCTTGATAGTAAGCCCAATCTATCAGGAATAATTATAAATAGATGATCAAATCCACTACCCTGTGATTTATGAATAGAAATAGCATATGCAAGCTCAAAGAAATCTCTTTCCGCTTTTCTTATATCACTTAGCTTTATCTCCTCATAGTTATTCTCTAGAAAATAAAGTTTTTCATTATTTTCATTTTGAATTAACCCAATTGATCCATTTGATAACAATAATTTTTCTTCTTCATAATCATAGTAATTCTTTGTACGAATAATTTTATCAGATTCTTTAAAAGATCCGTTTGCAAGCGAGAATTTGAGTTTGGCTTTATAGTGTTCTTGAAAATAATCATTTAAACCATTCGCACCTGAAAGTCCAGACAAATAAGGTGTTAATAGCTGAAAATAATCCAATCTAAGATGTTCTTTATTCCCGATAGTTCCCTTTTTAGTTAGGCCAAATATTTGACTCAATAATTCGTCTTTTTCTCCTTTAATTTTTTCTTTCTCACATAAAGAATCAAATTCATTTTCAATTTTACTTTTTAGTTCGTATTCATCATTCCAGAAAATACATTTAAATCCTTCGGAAATTTTAATATCGCCACTTTTCCGTTCTATTAATTTTTCTATGCTTTCTTCTGCTTCCCCTTTTTCTTCGAAAGCCTGGCTTAGTTCTATTACTTTATTTTCACTAAGCTCAGATCTTAAGTTTCCTGTAAGTTCTATATAATTAGTTGTAAAATTTTTATTTGATTTTAAATAATAAAGAATGTCCTTTAAAACTTTTCCATATCCAATTGCTGGTAGCTGATTTGGGTCTCCAACTAGTATTAATCTCTTAAAGGATGGCTTGCTAAATTGGAATTGTTTAAGAACCTGATGGAACTTTAATAAATCTACCATACTCATTTCATCAATTATCAGATTATTAATTCTTGAGATGTTTTCTTTAGATATTCTTTGATTCTTAATTTCTGTTAACCATTTATCAATAGTAGAGGCTTCAATACCAGGAAATATTTTATCTGATTTCAGTCTTAGTGTGGCTTTTCCTGTGGGTGCAAGGATTGTGTAATTCTCTCCCTGCCTTTCAATCTCTTTAATTATATTTAACAACTCGTGAGACTTTCCACTCCCTGGACCACCAGCAAGAACATATATCCGTTCTCTAAAGAGGTTTTTATAAAGTACACTTCTTTCAGCAATGAAATCTTCTTTATTAAATGTTTGATTTGATCCCAGTTCTAATGTACAATCAGAGATATATTTTTCTAAATTATCATAAATTATTTCATTCTTAGGTTGATCTAATAATTCATTTATGCAATCCCCAATAATTTTTTCAGTCCAATAAAGTTCATATAAATAATAATATCGTGTATCATTTGCATCAATAATTTTTAATTTTCTATTTTGTTCTTCAAAGAAAGAATCACGATCTGGAACAATTTTTTTCAAGATATCAGTTGGAATAATAAACTCTGCCCCCTTTTGATAAAACAATGGGTATTTTCTTAATGCATTTTCTAACTCCAACGCTTCTTCAAAACAATCTCCAGTTTGCTCGAGCGAGCGTAAATAATTTATTATTAAGCATCTTAGTCTACGTTTATCACTCAAACTCATTGTCCGTTGTATATCCAGCCTGGGCATTACACTTCCATCCGGGAAATATGCAATATCTACTTTGAACAATTCGATAGGATAATCAAGCTCTTCTCCTGTATTTTCATCCTGGATGTTTTCTTCTGGTAAATATTCTTCTACTAATAAATAGGGATTTGCACAAATCTCTTCCAACGGAGTTTTATCTCTGACATCAACTTTATGCCTATAACTATCATAATCTTTTACCTTTCCTTCCAAAATTCTTTTAAATTGATGCTTTGTAAGATTCAGCATCGTTAACTCAAGAAATTTATCAGCTGTGATTCCCCTCGTTTCCAATGTTTCCTTCAGTTCATACAAATCATTTTTATATTTCTTGAAATCGCTGTCTGATTTAGGATCTTCTAATAATTCTACAATTTTATCAGCTTGTTCATCTCCTTCAAATTTTTTTATTTCAGTAATAAACTCTGAAAAAATCGTTTCCCTTTGTAGTAACTGTTCAGCTAGCACTTCAAATCCAGGAAAATATCCTCTGTGTTTCCAGCAATGCTTTATTAGATTTTCAACTTGCTGGATTCTTCTATTCATTTCAGCAGGATCAACAATTCCATCATTTTTACAATCAATCAGTTTCTGACGCATTTTACTCAATATATATATTGCTTCATCATCATTTATATCCATAGCTACATACTTAAAGCAATGATTTAATTCGGTTTCGGTAATGGCAACTTTAATTTTATCGAGCAAATCCTGCCGCAATTTTGAGTCGGTAATTGATTTTGATTTTTCCAAATATTCGTGATAAGGCATAAAGACTTTAGTTGACTCATCGAGGTTAAATTGTAATGCCCAGTTTTTCACAGGGAAGTTTTTATTTTTTGGAAAACGTATTTTACGTTTAGCTTCAATCTTTTCCATAGGTCCGAATGACAGCAAATCTCCTTTATCCTCAACAATGGCCACTCCTATCACTAAATATTGTCTTTCTTCTTCTGTAAATGGATTGCTAAACTTTGCATAGATGAAAGCTACGCTTTCACCCTTTTTTACTTTCTCCCTAAAGAGTGGAATACGAACATTATCAAGGTTTGGTGGATATGCACCTTCTGACTTTATTTCCTTATTAGTTCTGTTAAAAGATATTGCAAAGGGCCAACTGAATATTGAATTATCCTTAAGTGTTTCTTCAATTGGTTCAAGCTCTTTTATTGCTGCAGGATTTAAATGGTTGACCTTAATGGTTTCATCACCGTTTAGGTTAATACTCCAATAACAAGGCGGGAGGTAATCTATTTTGGTTAATTTTTTACCTGCATATTTTTTTTCTAATTCAATGTTCTCTTCTTTGTTTCTTCTTATTCTTTCTGATAATAATGAGTTATATCCGCTGCAATAGCGGTTTGCTAATGGATCTTTACAAATAGTTCCATTCCAGGCACTATCGTGCCAGGCAACTCTTATTGTAAAATGTCTTAATGGTTGTTTAAAAACATTATTATCCAACTTGTCCTCAATATCAATATTCTTTAATCTTTTTTCTTTTTCATTTTGAATTGCCTCAGCTACAGATAGTGCCCACACCATCTGTTTAGGACTAACTCTATCATATCGTCCGGCATTTTTAAGACCAATGTAAAGCGCTTTTTTATCAAATCTTTTCCAATTATCTCCCAAAGAAGCATAATCAAAATATTCTTGCCACTCCCTTTGAGAAATTGAGGCAAAATCACTTTCCAAGAGTGTGATGTCGTAAGGATCTTGTAAATTATAATTTGTCAAGATAAGTAATCTCCCTCTGTTTTTATATTGCTTTTACTTTATACTTTCTAAAAACAAATTCAAATTTTTTCGTAAGAGTTGTTGACATTTTTGTGCCACTTCTAAAGATAATAAATATGGATGAGCTGCTTTATTTCTATACTCATCTCTAATTTTTTCTAAATCATTTATGAATTCTCTTGCTAGAATTCTTTCATCAAAGTATTTATTCACAAATTTTTTAAAATCCTGTAATAGCTTACTTTCCTGCAATGTATTCCCACCTTCTTTCAGTAATGACATAATTCTGGTCATTTTACCTAATTCGTAGCGCCGGTTGTCATTTAGTACCATCTTTGCGAAAACATTTGTTTTGCTATTCTTTAAATCATCAACTAAAAATTCATCTAGTTTATAGTTTTGTGAAATCTCCGTATGATAAGCTTCAAACAACTTTTTTAATATTTCGTTTTCTAGTGCTCTACAATATTGAACGACAAAAGGTGAATAGTCGGCTTCGGGAATTTGACTTAATTTGTCATAAATGAACTCAGCAATCGGAAGGAATTTTTGACTCGCTTCATCCAACAACTCCCACAAATCTAACCATCGTTTTATTTCCTCTATATAGTTTTCTATAGTCTGTATTTCATCTTTGTAAATAGTATCCAGTCTATTATCAATACTAATGCATAACTTTAATATTTTTTCTTCGTCATCTCTTGGCAAATTTTTTATCGTATTAAAGTCATTCGTGAGAGCTCTGATATGCTCTAGTAAAACATCTAACTTTGTATTTACCAAACTAAGCTGAGTCTCTATTCTCTCGAATCTATTTTCAAAAAACTCTCTGATTAATCGAAGTTCATTATTCTCTGACTTTAATGTGGAAATTTGATCTTTGTATTCATTTAAAGTTTCTTTTAATATTTTAAGTTGATCTGGATTTGCTTTCTCAATTGCTCTATTTCCAAGACTATTTAATTCAGAAACAGGCAGTATTGGGATTTTTATTTCTTTTAAATCAGTAATTGTGATGTGTGGAATAGTAATCCCTTTTCTTAGATCTTTTGCTTGCTCACTAAAAATCCTTTTCCCATCCTCGGTTTGCAAATAACTCATTATATAGTCATCATTAGCAGATCTTATTATAGCTAGATTATTTGAAATTATTGCCGGTTGGTCTCCCTTTTTATACACATATAACTTTAGATCATTAAAAATTGTACTTAATATAATATCCCCTGGTTGCGCAATACACTGTAAGTCTTTTTGGTCTAATTGGTTTTTCGATAAATATTTAAGTGACTTTTCACCTATGAGCTCATTGTCCTGAATATGAATTGGTTTAAGGTATAAAAAATCTCCTTCTGATTTTAATTGCTCCTTTTTTATGTATCTACCATTAATAATCTCAGCTATTTCACTCAACTTCTTAGTATAGACTGATTCAAGCTCTTCATAGAGTGGTTTACTTTGATTGGTGAGATATTCAGGATCCCATCGATCACCAATTTCTGACTTTGCAAGACGTTTAACTATAAAATCACGGTAAGATTTTTTGAATATGTCTATATTTTGAATAATCCCTAGATCTATTGAAGCAGTCTCTTTTTTACTAAAATGTAAAATTGCAGTCTTTATATTAACACTTCGAAGCAGTCCCGTTGGCAATCCTAATATTAATTTTAAGTATGGGGAATATTGTTCTCTGAAGGATTTGAACGATATACCAATAAGTAAACCATAAGGTACAACAAAAATAATATCACCTTTATCACTACTGATATCAAACGCTTTCCTTATGAAAGCTTCTTCAGATCTCAGGGATTTACCATTGTAATCAATCATTAGTCCCCAGGGCAAGTTCCCGACAACTAAATCATACTTTCTTGAAAACGGATACTTAAAAGAATCAGCAGTAATTATTTTTAGATCAGGTACAAAAAAGGAGGTTAGTGCTGCAACATTTTCGCTTACTTCGATACCTGTCAGATCATCGATAGTATTTTGTAAATAGTATAGAATGTTTCCGGTACCACAGCAGATATCAACTGCATTGTCTAATTTTTTTTCTTTACTGATATCCGCAATTATTTGAGCGATTGAGTTCGGTGTAGTGTGCAGTTGCAGGCGATAATCATTTGAAACCAAATCAAGGATATCATCCTTAGTAATATTCGCTTTGGACTTTTCAATTTTTCCTAATAATACTCGAAAGTTTCTATAGTCTTTATTTTCAGTTCGTAATTCATTAATAATTTTTTGTAGAGCTTTATTCATATTATTTAAATTTTATTCTTCATCAATTGATTCTACTTCGTCCACAAGGTGAATATTACCACTCAAAATTGATTCCATTACTTTATCATTACAAAGCTTAAAGAATATTTTCGCAGCTTGTTTACTAGTAATTTGAAATTTATCTCCTTTTTTATTGAACTTTAAGTACTTATTAAGTTTTGGCCTTGAATCAATTTGCTTCTTGATATCTGCAATTGGAGTTTTCCAGAGCAAACCGTCAAAATCAATTGATTTCAATTTTTTAGCAAAGTTAAAATTTTGCATTAAGTATTCTTCAAGCTTGGTATAATCTTCTACAATTTGCCTCTCAAAATCTTTTATGGATTGAATTACAGCTTTGGATTGTTGATTCACTCTTTCATCAAATTTAAGCTTACGCTCTAATGTAGATAAACTCATTGCCACCAAATATTTATCGACAATTGCATAGTCAAACTTTTCGTTTATAATTATTGATTCGTGAGAGGGTGAAGTCAATTCATTATCAACTCTTAATAAGGTAAGCATCGTTGGACTTATTCGAATATCAAAGTTATGCCTATACTTATATAATAGAATTGAATCGTTGCCATAAGTCAAATCGATTAAATAACCCTTAATGTTTTCATATGGATGTTTCTTAAAACTAAATTTCCCTTTCTCCTCTTTGAACAGAAAAGATAAATCTGCAGGATATTTGTCCTTATAATAATAGTAGGTTGCAACCGTATCAAATTCTTCTACTTGCGTAATATCTGACAAATGAAATGTTCTATCTTCATTAAACTTAAGTTGGACGCTATCTACATAAATACTCGCAATTTTTTTATCAACAGCATCATTATTTGTTGGAGCTTCCAACAAAATATCTCCTTTGCCATCATTGTAATGGAAATAAAGTTTCGCAGCTACTTTATTTTTATCATTAAGAAAATTTAATTTTTTGAGAAGTTCTTGTTTGTCCATTAGTTTGTCCTTTTAGCAAAATAGACATTGTTTCCTATTTCTTTTAGATACAGTGAATCAGCTTCATTGAGAAGATGTAAAGAGATTACATATACAACTTTATGCTCACTAAATGATTTATGTTCAATTTCCAACTGGTAGATTTTAAATTTAAGAATTGCTAATAAAGGATTTCGATAATATATAGTGCTCTGTGTAGTTATTAATCCTATTATTATTAAAATGAAAAGGCTTGCTAAACTATCTCGACCTGAATCAAAGTTTACAGTTAAAAATGGCAATACCACTGCAGAAAGTACCCCTATCAATTCGTGGTTTATATTCTGAGGTTTAGAAGAAATTTTTGCGCCGCTTAAATCAAATCTGGAACGTGAGATATGCTTTAGTATGAAAATGATTATAATACTGAGAATTAATGCTAAAATCGAAATTAGGAATGAATACTGACCATAGCTAATTTGATCAAATTTATATTCAAGCAAAAAAGAAAATATTTTATTATCGTAATACTTGATTGCTAAGTATCCAAATAATGGAACAAGTGATAAATAGTACAATATCCAGGCCATAACTATACCTCCATCTCCCCACTCATCAATCTCGGTAACAAAATATCTCTTGCTTCTCGGAGTTTAGAGTTTTGTTCGCCAAGCGTTGCAATGAGCGTGAATATTGGTTTTACTTTCTCTGTGAATGAATTAAGATCAGAGTCTTTAGGAATTTTAATTTTCTGTTCTTTTATGAACTCTTCAAAGCCATAGTTTACGATATTACTTGCGCTGTGCTTTTCGTATTGTGCAATTACACCATTTTCATATCCAGCTATTAAATAGCAATAGAAATATTCGGGGGTGATCTTATCCTTAGTTCTTAATAGCTTACAAAAGCTTGCACACATTACCGGATCAATAAACTGACTTAGTAGTTTTTCAGTTATCATAAGACTTCGACCGACAGATTGGCCTTTGCTTCCACCCGATACTTCAAATATTATATCACCAGCTTCTAATTTGCGGGAAGCAAGATTTGATTCTTTATGGTAACGGAAAGGAACATTTTTAATATCTCCTTTTCTTACATCAGGAATATCTGTTCCCCTGATGACATAAGCTGGTTCGGTAAATTTCTCTTTGTATTCTTCCTCTCCCCAGCCGCCGCCAATGTAAAATGAAAGACAATCTTTGATATATTCTTCTCGTTTGGTTTTTGCAAAGAACATTTCCTGCAAAAGTTCCTTATAATGCAGTTGTGCTCTCTCCTCCAACAACTTTATCCGCTTCAAATTGTTTTCTATCAAATCATCATAAGCCGATAAGATGCTGGCGATTTTATCTTGTAAAGGTAATGGAGGGTAAATAACATTTAGAGACTTAAGTTCAGAACCCCTTATACCTGCTTGAACACCTTGTTGCACAAGTGATTTCATATTTGCAGATGACGTTCTGAAATAGTAATAATAAAAGAGCGGATTAGCTATTTTTCTGTTTAATCTAACGCGAATCAAATGGCTTTCAAAGGTTGTAATTTCAGGGGTCTCCAATATGATAGAACATTTTCCCGCACCTGATGCAAGAATAGATTGTCTAGCAAATAATAAATCATTCTCGAGGACAGTTGATGTCTCTTTTTCTCTGTCATTCAATGGAACAAGCTCCATTGGAATGTTTTTAATTCTGTCATTTGCAAACAACTCACCCATATTAATCATTTTATAGCCATCACCTCTTACTCGACTTGGCCGATTCAATCCGTTTTTAGATGGGATTAAATACAACTCACCAAATTCAATTTTATTCCATTTCATACAACCAATGCTTTATAATTTACTGAAATAGTTTTAGCTAATTCAGAAGCCTCTTCATTCAGTCCATCCAATTCAATGTGTATTTCAGAAAGGCGTTCCTCATAATCATAATCTTCATCGCTAGTTGCATCAACACCAACATAACGCCCGGGAGATAAGCTCCAATCCTTGTCCTCAATTTCTTTTTTTGAAACCACTTTGCAAAGACCCTCAACATCAATATAGCTGCCTTTGGGGAAACGGGTTGTAAGCCAATTAGCTTGTTTCCAAAAATATTCGGTCTCGTGCAAGAGTCCTGGTTCTTCTTCATCAGGATCACCACTAAGTTGTTTTTGCAGTTCTTTCAATTCATCAGTCTGTTCCTTTACTTTCAGTTCTTTCCAATCTTTGTTTTTATTTAGTTGTAATTCTTTCTGAGCATTTACAATAGTCTCAATTAGCTGCTTAATAACTTTGTCCTGTAGCTTGCGAATGCTTTTACATTGGAGAGCTATTTCTTCTAAAACTTTAATATCCGGTTTAGCTTTCCTGGCTTCGCTAATTAGTTTATGCTGTTGTTCAGTTAAAATGCCAAGCTCTTCAATTTTCAGTGCATCAATAAATGAAACTGCATCTTCATTTTCTTTAACAAACTTTTCAGCAAAGTCACTAACAGTTTTATGCACCTTTTGTATTTGCTTTTTAAGCTGCTCAGTTATTTCGGCTGTTTCTTTTGCTAATTCAGTTGCCTTTTGCAGATAACCAGAAACAGTTGTTTCAAATTTTTTAGTGTTGCCTCTATATAGATTCACGATGCAAATAAGATTTTGTAATTGCTCGGGACTGAAGTCATTAATTTTTGAAGTTACTTTCCGGTAAATCTTCCTTGCATCGAGCATCAAGACTTTATCTTTTCTTACTTTATCTAATTCCTTTGCTCTATCAAAAAACCATAACGTGCAGGGTAATGAGCGTGTATAAAAAAAGTTATTCCCTATGGCTATCATTACATCAACAGCGCCAGTCTTAACTAACTCTTTACGTATTTCCTTTTCGCTGTGTCCCGCATCGCTTGCGGAGGAAGCCATAACAAATCCGGCTCTGCCTGTCTGTTTCAGATATCCATAGAAATATTGTATCCACAGATAATTTGCGTTATCATTTTTAGGAAGAAGCCGTTTTAGTTTTCCATCTTCATCTTTAACGGTTAACAAGCGTGGATCTTTTTTTACAACATCTTTATTCTTATCAACACCATCAACATTAAACGGTGGATTAGCCATTACAAAATCGCAATCGCCAACTAATGTGAAGTAATCATTATAGTAAGTATTGGCTTCGTCTCCACCAATAATTTTTCCTTCCAATCCGTGAACAGCTAAATTCATTTTTGCCAACCTGGTGTTCATCTCAGTCTTTTCCTGCCCATAGAAATTAACTCTTTCAGCAGATTGTAATCCCTTACCTTGAAGAAAATATCCTGTTTGTACGAACATACCAGCACTTCCAACCGCCGGATCAAAAACAGTTCCGTGATCAGGTTCGATTACATTCACTATAGTTTGCACTAAACTCATCGGCGTGAAGAATTCCCCGCCTTCTTGCGCACCAGTCATTGCAAACTTGTTTAGGAAGTATTCGTATATTTTACCAAAGACATCACCTTCTGCTTTCTTAAGCACCTCTTTATTAAAAGTCCTAAGCAATTCTCTAAGCAAGTCTTTACCAAAGTTTGAATAATTTTTTGGCAGCACACCATTAAGAGCATCATACTCGGTTTCGATATCCTTCATTGCAGTATCGAGTGCTTCGCCTATATCTTCGCTCTCCGGTAAATTTACAAGATAATCATATTGAGCATTTTCAGGTAAGTATAAAGCATTCTTTTCCAGGAAATCGCTTTTCGTTATTGGTTTTTTACCTCGCTGCGGATGCGGTGTTCTATCTTTTTCAATCTCTTCTTTAACCTTAGCAAAGCGATTATAAGCGTGGCGTAAAAAAATCAGTCCAAGCACAGGCATAGAATATTCTGTTGCGGTTAGTTTACTGTTAGCTCTGAGCTGGTCTGCCGCTTTCCAAAGCTCGGTTTCTAATTTTTTAAGTTGTTTGCCTGTCATTGGTTATTTTTCGTTTCTAATGATTGATTCAAAAATCTTTGATAGTGATTTAGATATTTTCTTCTGTTTAGTAATGTATGTTTCAAATGATTTGAGAGTTTCAGGTTTGAGATGTTTTTTGGCAAGAGCAAGTAATTTTTCCTTATTCTCATCTAGCTTGGTTTCTTTAACTCTATTAAAAAGATAATCAAACACTTTTTCAAGAGTCCTAATACCAATTCCTTCAACACTAGTTAAGCTGCTTATATTTTTTATTTTATCATCGCCCAGGATTTTTAATAATTTTTCAGCATACTGTTTTTGGATTTGGGCTTTTTCTTTTATTTCCTCAATCGACATTGATAAGAATTTGTTTTTAAGTGATTCATATAAATCGTCTGGCAAATCTGGATCGTAACGATAAATTTCGACAGGGATATCAATCCTAGATAAATATGATTCCATAACTTTAATGGATTCATTTTCTGGGATGTTACCGTGTCTTGATCCCAAAACTGGAAACGCTACAGAAGTAATTCCTTTTTCTTTGTAAGTATCAACAAATTTTTGCAAACCTTTTTCCAGGTATTCAATTTTCGAATCATCCTTCCAATCCTCCTTGGTCGGAAAATTAATTATCCATCTATCTGCGGCTTTATAAATCCAAAGTTTTCCAATTTGTATTTGTTTTTGTTTACAAAGCTCTACATACTTTTCATTCATATCTGGATATCTCAACCGAAATTCTAATGCGACACCTGCGCCCATTACCCCCACTGTATTTACAGTATTAACCAGAGCTTGAGCTTGAGAAGTAAATAAATTGCCTTTAATAATTGTAATATTACTCATATTGCGATTTCGTTAAATAATTCTATATATCTGCTTTCATAAATTGTACTAAAAACCAATCTTTTACCAGATTTTTCAAGCACTTTTTCACCATATGCGTACTTGAAAAGATTTTCAAGGTAAACCAATCCTCCAGCATCTTTTGTGTAACTACCAGCATCTACCTGATAGTAAACCGTTAACAATTCAAAATATTCTTTTACGTTTATATCGTATCTAACTGCAATTGAATTAATTAATTCTAAAGTTTTATCCTTAAATAATTTGTATTGAAAATATTTACCTAATGGATCATCACTTAAAAGTGCTCTAAAAATTTTTGTTTCAATTGCACTTAATTCCAATTTATCCTTTATGTCTTCAAATAATTGCAATGAAAATTTATGCTGCAAATTCTTATCTAAGGAATCGATCGCCTGAGGTTTTCCGATATCGTGAATTACTAAGAATACTTTCATTTTTTCACGTGATAAGACTTCCTCAAATTTCCAATCTTTAAAGTATTTATCAAATTCATTAAGAACATTTTTTATGTGATCAAATAATTTATAATGTCTTACAAGTGCACTAAATATATTTTTTAGTCTTTCATCTACCTCTATGACAGATGAAATCAGTTTTTCGTTTTCATCAGGAGTTTCGTCCTCCACTGTTTGTTCTGGGATTAAGCCGTTGGTAAAGAGCAGCCATTCTTGATTCGTTTTACCGTTTATATAATAAGCAGAATAAATTCCGCTTGATGAGCTTACAACGGATATATGGTCACTTGCCTTCGTTACATCCTTCACAGGAGTTGAATTGACATTTTTAATTGATAAAATTTTTAAAGATTCAAATGGTCTACGATAAGAAAATGATGCGTTTATTTTAGCTTCTCCTTGAGTAATCTTAACTATAGCATTTTCATTATAATAATATGAAGGATCCGCTGTAATTTGACTATAGTAAGGGTTATCGATTCCAATAAGATTTTGGAGAGTATCTTTATCATTTTTTGATCGGCATATGATTTCGACTGAGGTGAGTCTGGATAAATCAAGTTCATCTTTTACAACAAATTCTTGTTGAGATGCTGATAAGAAAGCCCATCTTCCACACTCAGCATAGCTTTTGTACAGATTGATGAAGTCAAATGACCTTAAAAAATCATAATCGTTCCCAATCTGTGTTTTAGGGTACCATCTTAGGTTTCCATTGCTGACAAAACAATTCTCGCCAAATTTGTCCAGCACTTCTTCTATTTTAACTTTAAAGAAAATTGGGACAGGACATTGTGGTAGATCATTATTTTTTGTTTCCTTTCCCAGTCCTTCATTGTAATATTGAGTTGGTGTTTTAGGCCTAAAATAAAATCTGGCGAAATTCTTAATTAGTGTGTCCGTTGTACTAATAAAAGAAGCACCAGCACTATCTCGAAATCTCGACAAATTTCTACTTTGTATTTTCCCAGACTGAATTATAGAGACTGCATTTTCTATGTGAGTAAAATGAAAGGCATAACCACTGTAAGGACTATCTGACAAGCTTAGCAACTCCAATAATTTTTCTTTAAAAGATTTGTCCTCCCCTTGGGGGAAAAAGGTTTCCCTTGCAGGGATTAAAGCATCTAATTCATCTTGTGGTGGTGGCTCAAACTCTCCTTCGAATAACTTTTTAATCTCTTCAGGAGTATCTTGTCTCTTTTGGGATAACGAGTCCAAATGCTCTTTAAGAAAACCATTTCTGTCAATAATCTCTTCTAATACCTGTATCAATTCATTTTCATTACCTGTGAAGAATATATTGCCTTCAGCATCAATATCGATTTTTTTTACAATATCTATAGAGTCAATAAGTATATTGTTAAAGTATATATTATACGAAAGATTAGAACTACCAAATGGAGTTTTATAGATTTTAAACAATCCTTTTAATTCTTGCTTCCAAAGTTTATAATACTCGTTAAACAACTCTGTGCATTCATTTAACAACTTCTCTTTATTTAGTTCGAGGTGTATCTCTATTCTTTTTAATGAAAGCTTTTCATCCTCCTGAGTTGGAAATAAATCCAGGTCAATTAAGGATCCATCAATTGTACTAAATATTTTCGATAGAATATTTTCCCCATAATTTTTTAGTTCTTCCTTTAAATCTGAATCAATGCACCAAACTTTTGTATCAGCATTGAACCTAATGATACTATATCTGAAAGTATGATCCTCAGTTATGCTACAAATTATTGGGGCAGGTGTTGAATACGAGAATGGAATTATGTCAACTATCTTTCTAACATATTTTAACTGAGGCATATTCTCGGAAATAATTATTTTTCTACTTGTTAACCACTCCATTGTTCTTGAAAGGTATCCCCGCTGTAATTTGGCAAGATTAACTATGGTTTGCTCATCAGTTTCCACTTTACCCAAAAGTGCCTTCCTCAGCTGTATGAGTTCAGAGGATTCCATATTTACTCCTATTGCTGAAAGAAATTGAAGCTTAAGCGAGGTTTCTGACTTTTCGATTCCTGCTTTAATCCAGTCTGGTAGCTTTTCCTCATCAGTAGCATAAAAATCTGGATAAACTGATTTTTCTGGGTTGAATCCTAATATTAAATTTTTGTTTTCATTTGTATATTTTAATTCTGCAGCACTATTTTGATTCCATACTGTTCCGTCTATTTCAATCTTCTCTGGTCTATCATTCAATGATGAATATTTTTTATACATTGCCATAAAAATTTCTTGTTGAGCTTCTAAATCATCTTTTAATTCATTCTTTAGTGGAAAACAAAAAAACACACCATCTTTGAAGAATGGTTCAACTACTATACTTGTTCCCTCAATTTCAAATTGAGGATTCTCTGAACTTAGTCTTAGGAGATCCTTAACTTCAGTATATTTTTGATTCAATAATTTTTCTTTGTGGATATACTTTAAATCCTCCGTATAATATTTGCCTTTTTGCAGATTATTAAATACTCCTTGCCTGTCCTGAATTTTGTATTTAGTAAAATCAATATCTTTCTTAGAATTTTCGGTTAGATATAAAAGTAAAAAAGCTAATTGATGAGCATTTTCGATATTTGAACTTAACTCATTTATTATTTCTGATTTTGGTTTACCTCTTCCTATTCCAAGAAACTGTCCAAGATTATTATGATTAAAATCAATAAAAGATTTTAATACTTTTTCAATTAACTCAGAAGATTGAGAATAATTCGGAAGAATTTTTGAAAGTATAAGTTCGTATTTTTCAGAATCATCACTTTCTATCTTCTTAAAGACTACTTTGTTATGAAAGGATATGGACTCGAGTGATATTAGAGCACCGTTAATTGTCCTAATTCTTACTTTCTCTCTGATTATATCATAATCGATACTTCGAGCTAAGGTTAGAATTTTATGTTCAAAAGTTTCCTTATTGTAAACAGTACCTTCTAATAGTTCTACATATTTGAATTTATCCAGATATTCTCTTTGAACTTCTTTGCTATCTGCTTCAGCTATGGCATCAATAAAAGGTGGAAAATCTTTAATCAGAGACATAATTTTTTTATATAAAGCGACCTCTTCAAGAAGACCACTTTTATTCTCAACCACCAAGTATAATTCATCGGGTAATTGAACTAAGTAGTCCTTCAGATTTTCACTTATAAAATTCTTCAATTTTTGGTGCTTCGGAGCAATGAAGTACTGATGGACATTTTCGCCCCTCTTTTCAACTCGATAACCATTCTGCTCCTTTGTAAAAAGCAATTTATTAAACATTGGGGCAGAAATAGCATTGAAAAAAGAAATTAGTATTTGGATGTCATCTAAACTTAAAGCATTCTTTGAGCTATCAAGTTTGATTGATAAATAATCAAGAAACTTATTTTTGTCTTTGAGATATCCAAATTCACCCGCAAGAAAATCGTAGACATTGATAAGTTTACTTGAATCTAACTGATAATATTTGAATCCAAGTTTTTTTAAGACTTCCAAAATGCTATTGAAATCTTCCGTAATTAATATTCGTTCGGCGCTAGATTTTATTTCGTTAACTGAATAAAATTCCCCATCTGCAAATGAAAATAATTTTAATTCATTGAGTCTCTTGGTTAACAAGTTAGTCTGTCTTATTAATTGTCCTCCGCTAGGAACAGTTTCATCTCGTTTTATATGGGCTTTGTTTAGCTCAACTAATATTTGGCCTATAGTATCCTTATTATTTCCTATCCATTCATTAATAATTTTAACATCTGATGAGGAAATAATTAGGTCGGTTAATGATGCAGGTTTTAAATTTAATTTCGCTGGGGTTTTTGCTGCTGAAATTAAAACCTCCTCATCCGAATAAAACCAGTCAAATTGTTTCACAGCAAAATGAGAAGGATTGATACCCAAGGCAGTATCTTTTATCCTAACATTTTCTTTTAAAATCGCTCTGTCTGAAATCGTTGGAACATTTTTCTTGGCATAATCCGATAGTGGTTTCATTAGATATTCGTACACCCACAACTTATTGGGTAGAGAACTCCACTCGGAAGATAGAATTGCTGAATAAATTTTAGTATACTCTTTGAAATCTTTTGTTTTGAGAAATTCTAGTTTTGAGATGATTTTATCTGAAAGGCATTTTAACAGTTTTTTATTTCTTGCACCATCATCTAAACTAGTGCGTTGACTGAGATTATGAAAAATATTGCAGTGAATTATAAAATTATATTTATGTAATTCATCACTAATTGGAAAATAAAGATAGAAATTAGGATTACTCTTTATTGAGGTATCATCACTACTATTGGATACACCAAGATAGAACTCGACAAATTCAGGTTTTTCTTCATCTGTTAGATCACTAGTAATATCTTTATACGAAGTATCGTTTTGGGCGATAATAAATTCATAAATAGAAATATCAGCTGGTTGGAATGGATTAGCAAGATCATTCAGATAAACTTTTTCAAGTTTATGTGATGTATATTTTTCCCCTAAGTTATTTAGGATGCTTAAAGAATAGCTAATACCTTTACGAACGTGATTTTCTTCTAACCTTTCGTTTTTATTCTTTCCTAATTTAAGAAACGTTATCGTCCCACGATTAAATTTGCTTAAATCTGATAGATGATTTTTGAACAGCTTCTCTTTTGCAAATTTTATAAATTTAGTGAGTTCCTCAATAGAGAGTGTGTTGGAAATTTTATTATAGTTAAAATCATAAATCTCATCGTTAACACCACAAGGAAAATTTGTTACTAGAATTTTAATCAACCAAGGATAATCATCTTCACAGGTGTAGCCCCCATCCACATGTATAATTTTTGGTTCACAATGAATTATATTTTGGGTAGAGTCATAATTTAGAAATGATTGAAGATCAGAATTAGTTTTCCAGCTAAAAAGTATTGGACCATTTAGCTTCTTCAATTCACCTTTCCCATTTGATTCGCCTATCAATCTGTGAACAATTTTAAAGCCTACTCCAAACTTCCCAATATTACTTTTTGATTCTTTAGTAGATTGCCCTATGTTCAAAATTGATCTAATACCTTCAAATGAGAATTGCTCACCATCGTTAAATGCGATCAAATAATCTTCGTCAAAAACTAGTGCAAAAGTTTTACTTTTTGCGTCGAAAGCATTTTGTAAAAATTCATAGATGGCCTGCCAGTCTTGAGCCATATCAAGGAATGGAGTAATAAACTTATCAATATCTCTTTTGTCAGCGTGAAACAATTCAAAAAAACCAAATACCTGTTCCAAACCATTCTGATATGAGTGTCCGATGAAATGTTCATTTCTAGATGGGTCTTTTATTTTGCGGACATCTTCCTTATAGAATTTCCTGAAAACTCGTAAATCTTTTACCTTCATATTACATCTGTATTTTTAAGTTTTAGTGCCCTACCCACCAACTCGGCTCTTAGGAAGGATTCTTCGCAGAACTTGCTCATAGTGTCAGCAACTTTCCAATCATTACAGTTAAAAATAAAGAATACTCCAAACTATGAGAAGTGTTTTTATCGAAAAACTTATGGGGCTTTAAAACAAAAAAGCCGGCATCTCTGCCGGCTAGAAGAGGAACTATTGTTATTTGTTCAGTTGCTTTATGGCTTTAGTCCGATCTATACTTGTATGAGTAATCGAGATTTTGGAGTTAACCATTTTTTCGATGCTAGCAATATCTTTTTTCCTGAAATGTTCTGGTTCATTTTTATCCCAAACCAATTCTAAATCTCTGCCATCGAGAGATACTGAAAGTAATTTGTTTTTATATTGCTTGCTTATGAGATCAATAATACTTTCAATAATCTTTACATTCTTCTTTTTCCCAACGATTAAAACTTTATTGTATTCATAAACATTATCAATTGCATCCTCTTTTTCTTTTTGTAATTCATCATTACTACTAAGAAGAGATTTACTTTTTTTCATAGTCTTACCTTTCAGTTTAAATACATAAAATGTGAATTATTTATTTCTTCTGATGAGTTATGCACCGCATCAGTAGCTTTTCTTACCAGCTTAAGTATCTGAACACTGAATACGTCCGCTATTTGAACAGAGTACTGAATCAGAAAACATTGTTTGTCTGAATAAGTCGTTTCAACAATTAGATCAAATACATCAAACTGTCTACTTCTAAGCATCTCTTTTCTTTCTTCATAGTATCCGTACATCGCTAAATCACCGCTCCACCTATCGATTTCACTACTTTCTTCGAATCTTATCTGAAATTCCTGTTTATCGATTCTTTCCAGAATCACTTTTACATTTACTAATTCTGGTTCTTTGTATAATGTTTCATCCTGAATGATGAATTTGATACCCATCGGAAGAATTTTTTCACTGATTCTTTGAAGCTCGTTTTTTCTAAGGTAGAATTGAGTCCTGCTATCCGATTCAAGAACTATCTTCTTGAATTTAAGCTGGTATAAATCTGTTAGAGAATCAAACCTTGGTTTTGATACTCTGCTTTTAATCTGTTGTACCATTGATTCTTTCCCGTTTGAATAGTGATAGGGAAAGCGGGCCGTAGCCCGCCTGTTATTGGGTGATTATGATTCAGAGGTATTTAATTTATCAAGTACCCTTTCCAGCACTTTCTGCTCAAGTTGAGAAGACTTACTGAGTTTTTTCGATACTGTTTTAACTTCCTGGGACAAGAAGGATTTTAAGGATTCATACGCTTTAACAGTCTTCCCTTCTTTAACCTGTTGCTCAATCTTAGAAACTAAATCTTTACTACCATTCTTAGATGCCTTATCCAGTTCCTTATCAATTCTCTTCACTAATTCAGATTCCTTTAAGTACGCTTTCTTCTTGTTTAATTTATTTCTGTTTGTTGATCGTTTTGCTGATGCCAAGATTAAAATATCATTATCTATTTTCTTTATTTCCTGCTCTACATCAAATTTTTCTAATTTTTTCTCTTCAATTACCGCCTTAATAATCTCTTTATCAGTTATATCTAAGGTTACGTGTTTTACTTTTTCAGTGTCATCACCAAGCGGAACTATTAAATATCCTCGATCCAGATCAGCTTTTTTGTCAGCTATTTCTTTATTAAGCCTCTCTTCTTTCTGTTTTTTTTGGTCTCTAGTTCTTTTAAAATTAGCAATTATTTTGTTGTCCTTTCTGTAGTGTCTTCTTCCTGAACCATTTTTTGTTTCTGCATTTTCAGGTTGTGTGCTCTCTCCAGAATTATTCTGAAGGTTTTCATTGTTTCGCTCTCCATTAGTTGGGTTGAGTTCTTCTGGGTTTGCAATTACGTCTGTCATTGTAGTGACCTTTCAAATTTTGTTGAAAAAATTATTTAATAGTTTTTCACAATTTTTATATAGAGCCCCGGTAGACTCTCTGGTCTTGTGAAACCAGGCTGATCAGTATGTCAAAGAACATTTTCTGATCGGCCTTAGGCATTGATTATACCAGAGTGGTTTTATTTGATTCTAGAATGAATTCGAAGTTTTTAGGTTTGGAAATAAAAAAATCCTTTGAAGTTGTTCAAAGGATTTTGAAGATGTTCAAAATATGTTGTGGATGTTTATGAAAATTTCTTTTTTATCTCTTCGTACTTAAGATATTGTTTGTAAAGTGTGGAGTCTGTTCGTCTGTCACCGCTGATTCCAAGTATTTTCATCGCATCATCATACTTTTTACTTTGATTCATATGAGGGTTATAATCTTCCATATAAATCTTAGCAACAACAGGTTCTAAAAAATCACTAATATATTTTCCACTGTTTGCTTCCCAGGTTTCAAGGAAGTTTTTTATGGTAGATTCAAATCCGGCAAAATCTTTAGGCGAACCAACAGACATCTCACCAGGAGAATTCTTTTCTATCATCTCTAAAGTTAAAATTCTCAAATTATTTCTACTGCAATCACTAAATCTCTGTAATAAGTAGTATATCAATTGTCTTGCGTTTTGAGGCCAGGAGCAATTAAGTAAATATTCAAACGCTCCCATATCAAGACTAACCTGGTTTTTGTTTTTATTATTGTACTCGTTAATAACTGTATCAATTAACAGCGGTATGTCTTCTCTTCTGTCTCTGAGGGGTGGAATATGAATTATCCTACCAGCTACCCTTGAATATAAATCTGCTTCAAATTCTCCTTTGGACGCTAATAACTTCAAGTCCTTGTTTGTGCCCACTAATATTCTAACATCGGCAATTTTAAATTTTTCACTTCCAAGCGGGTAATACTTTTTTGTATCGATGAATGTCATCAGATGATACCTTATTTCTTTTGGAGCTTTATCAATTTCATCAATAAACAAAGTACCACCATCTGCCTCTCTCATCATTCCTTTAAGCTCTTTAACAGAACCTGTATAAGAACCCTTTTCAGCACCGAACAAATTTGGATAAAGATTTGTTTCATTTAGACCCGCGCAGTTTACAGTTACAAATTTGCTATTCTTTCTTTTACTTATACTATGGATCTTCTCTGCCAGGAAACTTTTTCCAACTCCGATTTCACCATAAAATAAAATCGGGGTATTTTCTTCATCAATTGCATATGCTAAAGCAGCTAAATCCTCTTTGTACGCTTCGTCGTTTGTTTTTGCGATAGCAATTAGCTCATTCTCCCTTTTCTTTATAATCGGATCAATGACATCTGTATTATCAGCTAAGCCTGCAGGTGATATTTTGGAAGTTGAAAGCCAGGCATAGTTTTGACTACTGCTAAGTATACTACTTAGTGTCTGTCCCCCTTTTCCCTTTTTACTTTTTCTCTTTGACTTAAGAAATCCTTGTAACGTTTTCTTTAAACTCTTTAATCCGATATATTCTGATCGTGATTTTTCATCGCTCAGATTAAAACTTCTACTTAATTCAACATCAATTTCTATTAGAGCTTCATTCAAATAACCATCTTTAATAAATTTTTTTATTTTTTCCATATGTTTTGATAACTCCACTAAAATTTGCAATACAAGATTAAGTTTATTGAAACAAAATTAGCCCTGAATTAAAGATTTTTAAAGGATATCCAATAAAATTTTATTTTTTTGAAAAGCCAAATCATTTATTTTCAATCACATACAGACAATAACTTTTCGCTTGCTTTTAAATTGTAACTAGTCTGTGTTTCTTCTTCTTTTGATTTGGCTTCGCTTTACCTTTTCTCTGCTTTTGTCTTATCTATTGTTTGCTTTCCTCATATCTCTTGTCTGCTTTTTCATTGTTTCCCCGGTTAATTCAAGTTGCTTTGGGTATAAGAATGATATACAAACTAATTAGGAGTTACTATGTCTTTTACTATTGGCTGCGATCCTGAGTTGATCTGTCATCGCAACGGTCAGTTTGTTCCTGCTCATAATTATTTCAAATCTAATTCTTCATTCGGTCTAGATGGCTGCGAATCCACAGCTGAAATCCGCCCAGGTTTTTCTGAATCTCCTGTTGATCTAACTGCGAAGATCTACCAGATACTAGACTACGGTCACGATAAAGCACCTGATCTTGAATTTATTTCTGGCCACTATGTTAATGATTATTCTATAGGGGGACACACACACATTTCAATCGATCCAATACCTGAAGTAATTGATGGACTCGATATTGTTCTTGGAAGTTTATCTAACTGCATTGATGATAAAGTGCAGAGACAGAAAAGAGAACGATCAGGTTACGGAAAGAAAGGTGCTTACAGAAGAAAGAGTTACGGATTTGAATATCGAACGCCTGGTTCGTTTTTGCTTTCACCTTCAGTTACACTAGTTCATCTCACACTTTCAAAGCTTGCTGTTGTTGGAGTTCTTGAAGATAAAATAGATTTCAATGAACTTAAGAACAGACAGCATTCCTGTACTTTTCTTAAATCACTAAAACATTCTTTGCATACTATTCCAGATGACTGTAAAGAAGGACTTAAAGAACTTGATACTCTTCTTGGCAAAAGATTAAACTGGAACCAGGACATACTACCAAACTGGGGTTTAAGGAGGGCTGCCTGATATGCATTGTCATAATTGTGAAGACGAACTTCACGACGATGAAGTAAGATGGGCGTTCGAGGAGCCCTATTGTGAAGATTGCTTCGATAATATGTTCAATTACTGCTGCAGGTGTGATTCAGTTATTTACAGAGAATCAGCACACTACAATGATGACGGTGATCCTTATTGTGCCGATTGCTACGAAAGTGATTTTGATGATGATGCACCGGATAATCCTGATGTAAGTGACAGTGATAGAGAACTGGTAGTAAAACTTTCACGAAGCTGGCTGCAAGGTAAAGTTGAAACAAGAAGATCGATATTCATAAATGATAAAGATATTCTGCTTAAAACAATTAAGGATAAAGTTGGTTTAGTTGATAATCCGATTTATGTATTCGGACTAGTCGACAGAGATGAATATCAACTCTCAGCAAGCAGTGATCTTTTTGACAGAGTACAGAGTTATGTTCTCTTAAATGATATCAAAGTAACTGTTTTATCCAGTCCAGGATGCAACAGACTTGGAATATCATTATCACTTCGTAAGAACAACCAGCAACAAATTATTGAAATGATAAAGCAGATTACATCAGTTCAAGAATTAGATACTACCTAACCACCTACCCCAACAATCTACAATAACTAAAACGGAGTTTAATATGTGTGGAATAATGGGTTATTATTCCTTTGGGAAAACTATACCCGATAAAGAAAAAATAACAAATATGTTCAGTTTACTTGAGACCCGCGGCAGAGATGCTTGCGGGTTTGCTTTTATTGAGGACAATAATCTCATCGTTCATAAAAAACCGATTAAGTCATCAGAACTTATTAAAGAAGCAGATTGGGAAAGTCTTACTCTTCCACAAGTTATGATACTTCATACAAGAATGAAAACACAGGGAAGTGAAAAGAACAATGCAAACAATCACCCTCTTTTCTCAAAGAACGGAATAGCAATAGTTCATAATGGTATAATCTATAACGATAAAGAGATCTTTGGGAAGAAAGAAAGAGATGCAGAAGTCGATAGCGAAAGCATTCTGCATTTGCTCTCAATCAAAACCAAAGGTGATAGAATAAAAAGATTATTTGACAGAATTGAAGGGTCATTTGCAGTAGCTGTTATTGACAGGAATGATCCTGATAAACTGATTCTTATAAAGAAAGATAATCCAATCGATCTGTATTACGATTCCAAGAGTGACATTCTATACTTCTGCAGTGAAAGAGAAATAATGCAGCAGTCACTGAACATTGAATCAGTTACTCAAAGAGGATTTAACCTTGGAGAAAGGTCTTTTCATTTCTACGAGATGCAGAATAATTATGCACTCATCATAAACAAAGAAGGTGTTGAATCATATCAGAAATACTATCCTGCAAAAAGCAGATGGTTTGACAGACAGTTTCATTACCCCGTTACATCTGATTTCGATGAGATTATGATTGAATGTCCCTGGTGTTTTTGTCAGACGACCTACTATGATGGGAAGCTATTCAACAAATGTGAAGTATGCGGAATGGGGATAAATGAGGAGGATCTTTATGCCATATAGTCCTAAGATAAAACCAGAACTTGTAAGAGAACTCTACCTGCTCAAGCATTCAGATGAAAGAAAGACACCTATGACAAAATTAGTTAACGAAGCTGTTACACAGTACTTAGAAAGGAATAAAAAATATGGAACCCAAGAAATTGATCAAAATAGGAGTCAGGCTGACAGAAGCCATAATTGAAATATTAAAAGAAGAATTAAACGGAAAGGAATTGAAACGCAATGAGAATCAACAGAAAAAAGGTAACAGAAATCGCAAAGCTGGCAGGTAGGATAGTTCTGGAACTGGTGACAGTAGTAATAATCAGAAGTTTCAGAGGTAAACAATTATGGAAATGAATTTTCTCGATGAACTCTTGCAAGAAGTTGAGCAAAAGGAATTCGAAAGAGATGAAGCATATTTTGATTTACTTCTTCTGCAGATTAAACAGATCAATAATCAAATCTCTTACAATTTCTCTCAGGCAGAGAAAGAGTGTTCTATGATCAACAACTTTGTTCTGCAGAAAAACGCTCAGCTTCAGGAAAAAGTCAAATGGCTTGAATTAAAGCTGGAGGGTTTTATCAGGGAGCGAGGAGTAAAAAGCATTCCACTTACTAACGGTACTTTGAAAATGCACAAAAAACCTGATCGTGTTGAAGTGGACGATGTTGATCTGTTTCTAAAGAAAGCAAAACCTGAGATGCTTACAATTATTCCTGAACAGGTTAAGCCTGATCTGAACAAGATAAAGACTTACATCAAGACAAAACCAGTTCCTCCCGGAATTAAGGTAATTGAAGGCAAAGAAGAATTTTCATATAAACTAAGAGAAGAAAGTGAGGAAGAGAATGGCAGAACGAAAGAAACTGGAGTTAGAGCTGAACAAAACAGTAAGCTTAGAGTTGTTATTTGATGAACCAATTTCAGGACAGAGCAGGTATGGATCTTACTGGATGTACACACTTAAAGACCGGAACGGTGAGGAAGTCCTTTATTTTGCTCCTGAGGAAGTCAATGAACAAATTAAATCACTAAAGAAAGGTGACAGATTTGAGATCACAAAATACGCAGAGCAGAAAGGAACAAAGATTGTAACTCGATATGATATAAAAGTCGAAAGGAAAAATCTTGAAAGTCCTGCAAATGAACTGAATAAAAGTAATGGCGGTGATTACTTTTATGATTTAATGCTCGCCTCCTGCAGAGATGCAGTTAAAATTCAGAATGAACTTGGCGGATTGATGGATGCAAAATCTTTGGCTGTTACTTTGTTCATTGCGAGAAGTAAAATAAATGGAAACTCATTACAGTAATTTAAGGAGAGCTTGTCTCTCCTTTTATTTTCTTCACAGTAATAATTAAATTAGCATATATATTCTCAACATATCATTATCAGTGGGAAACTTATGAAAATACAAGTTCTGATTTCAAATGTGTTTGATATACCAGCCGACATACTCTTAGTACAGAGCAACATACACAAGCCCTGTGAAAAACCAACATCTCTTATGTCTCAGACATTCACACTTGCCGGTGATAAATTTAAGGAGAAATTTGATTTTGAAACTAAGGAAGGTCGACTTGCTTACGGTGATGTGCTCGTTATGAAACCCGAAAATCTTTCAGACAGATTTATGACTGTTTGTGTTGGATTTCCTGGTACCGGTAATCCTGAATCTTTTGACATTATGCTCAAGAATCTTTTTTCTTACGGATATGGATTAGCGGGAGAGATTAAAAGAAGAGTATCAATCTCTGCTCCACCTGTTGGAACTAATGTCGGAGGACTAACATTTGAAGAATTTATGAAAGGATTGAACGAAAGATTTTCAATGTTAAAAGAGACCGGTAATTACAGAAGATTCGAAACATTTAGTTTAGCAGCTAAGAATCAGGAGCAGAAGGAACTGCTTGAGGGTCTATTAGAATACCAAATTATTGAATAATTATAAGAGTGTAATAAATGATAAAAATTGTTGTCGGAAATATGTTTGATTATCCTTCCACTTATTTACTTGTTGGTTCTAATATTCGAGGGCATTGTGAAAGTAAAACTTCACTTATGTCTCAAGCTTTGCCTTATTTAAAAGATGAAGAATTGCTTGAGTATAAAGAAGACTCTAAAACAGTTTCAAAATATGGTGATGTACTTACATACTATATGAAAGATAACGCACCATTCACCGGTTTGTTAATAGGTTTTCCTGGAACAGGGCATCCAGAAAGCTTTGAACAAATGATAGTCAATACCATTGCTTCTGTAAATATATTAGGATTTATGGGAGCTGCTTCTGGTATAACAATGCCACTTGTTGGCCATAGTAAAACTGGACTAACTTTAGATGAGTGGGTTACAGGATTCAATAATGCAATTGCTAGACTAACAGAAAAACATACTAAAGGACAATTGTTTGTTGGGGATATTACTATTGTATGTAAAACTCAAGAACAGGCAAATTATCTTAATAAAACAATTTTGCCTTATCCTGAAGTATAAAAACCCAGGTAATCAAGAGCCTTCTGGCTCTTTATAGCTTAAAAATTTGAAACAAAAAAATTTACAAACCCATTTCTCTGTAGGAAATCACATAAACCTAAGAATAAATTTGAAGTAGATCTGATATTCGATATGAGGGTTGTTCTAGGTACTGTGTTCCTAAAGAAAATATAACTTCTCTGTATAGATCAGTATAATCTTAAAATCATATAATTAGCATTTTGATCTTATTGATATCTTCGACGTTCAGAATTTTTTGTTCTTTTAATTCAACTAATGATGTTAAAAAGTCTATCGAACTGCAAGATAATTTTTTATTGGCAAGAGTGTTTATTATTACGTCCTTTTTGCTCCTATATTCATCTTCACTGTATATCTGGAGAGCATATAATTTATATGTCTTCTTTAAGTCATCGATAAAATTATCAATTTTTATTTCTACCGTTGGTTGTAATTGTTCAGACCCTTTGACTTCCAGATGATTATCATAGTCGTTATTAACTTTTTCAATGTCAATCTTATAATTTATATCTTTTGCAATATTATAGGCATCAACCGCCGCTACAATTCCCCAGACCAATGCACCAATAATTGTAAACCATAATATAAGATCAATAATTAAAAATATTATGCCTCGACCAATTTTGCCACAATAAATTTGACCAACTCCTCCAATAAAAAGGGATAGTATTGCTGCTAACCAAGGCTCTTTTCTATTTAATGAATTTTCCATTTGTAATCACTTAATTAAAAATATTTTCAAATATGATTCGATTAAAAAACTCCCAGATCACTGAGAATAAAGAAAGATAGTATCTCTCTTAGGTTTTGTTAATTTCATTCAAACGAGTATAAATTTCTATCTCCTCTATATACCAATTGTATTCTTGATATTTGAGAGATCATCCTTTGATAAAATATTTTCGTTGCTAAGAGCTGACAATCCTAAGAGAAAATCTATTTTAGATTCAGTTAGATTTTTGTCGACTAACGATTCTATAAGAATTTTCTTATGATTCTCAAATTCTTTACCATCAATTATATTACTTTTATAAAGGTTAAAAAATTTCATAAGTTTATCCTTGAACTCATCTGAGGAGATATTGTCTTTTTGCTGCTTTTCCTTAATAGCAGATTTTGCTAGTACGCTTTCCTTAATATTAAGTGATTGTGAGTTGCTTTTTTGAACACTACGCCAAATAATAATAGCTACAATAATTATTGCTAAAATTATTGCCTTCATTTGTTACCTTTTATTGTAATTGTGATAATAAATCTTGTTTTTTACTTTCAAAATCAATCTCAGAAATTATTCCCGCATCTAATAATTTTTTAAGTTTTATCAATTCGCCATACGGATCTTGGCTAACAGAGTTTTTGGATATGGTAACTTTATCGTTTTCGATAAGTTCTCTGTATTTATCTAATAATAAAACTCTTTTTGTTTCGTAAATAATATTATTACAAGCCTCTTTATCATAACGGAATGTTAAAATAGGGACACTGGAAGAAATTAAAACTTTAGTATTTAACTTATCAACTGCTTGAAACCTTATTTCGATTTTCTGCCCGTAGGAGCGGAACATATTAAATTTCGTCATTGCAATAATAATATTCTGATTTTCAAAAGTTTCAGACGATTCAATAATTTTAATACTTTCGATTGCCTCCTGTACTGCCCTGAATAGGACTTTTATTGGTGCATTAAAAGTAAAATCAGTTGAATATGAAAATAAACCCATTGTGAACTCTAACTCTAAATATTTAGTTATTCAAGAAGAGTTTTCTTCAAGTTACATTATTTAATAATATTAAAAATAATTGATTGGACTCAAAAATAACAACAAACTCGGAAGCATTTTTTATGACGATTACAATTATGATTAATTTGCTGTTTATTTCAGGTTAAATAAAAAAATCTCTATCTTTCTTGAGATGTTATTCCTGAGAAAACTATTGGAAAGTATGAAAAAGCGGATTTATAATACTTTTCTAAATATTTGCGAAATATTATCGCTAATTCGCCCATCAGTATTGCATATATTTTTACCAAGCCGTCATCTCTTTAAGAACAATATTATTAAAAGGAAAATATTATGAAAACAAGATTGTTAACCTGTTTTATAGTTCTTATATTGTTTTCTCTTGCTAATAATGCTCAAACTGTTCAATATATGGGTAAAACCTATAATACTATAAAAATTGGAAATCAAATTTGGCTTAAAGAAAACTTGAATGTTGGAAAGCTGATTGATGGAAATAATTCACAAAAGAATAATAATATTCTAGAAAAATATTGTTACAATGATCTCGAGTCTAACTGTGATAAATATGGTGGATTATATCAGTGGAATGAAGCAATGCAGTATGTGACCATTGAGGGAGCTCAAGGAATTTGTCCAGATGGGTGGCATATCCCCACTGCTACAGAATTTCAAACTCTAGCAACAGTTGTAACCAATGACGGTAATGCACTAAAGTCGATTGGTCAAGGAACTGGTGAAGGAAGTGGAACAGACATAAGCGGTTTCTCGGCATTGTTGGGTGGCGGATTTGAAAATTCAGGGTTAGATTATTATGCTAATTTTTTGACTTCATCAGAGTTCAACAGGGCTCTTACTTACTATCTATACCTGATAGCAGTCAATGGGAGTATTAACTTGAGTAATCATGTTAAGTCAGATAAGTTTTGTGTTCGCTGTATAAAGGACAAGGTTGAAACCTTCAAAGAAACAAAACAAATAGATACTGACTCTGAAGAGAAACAAACTATTTACTCTTTAGAGGGGGCAATTAGCAAAATCAAAAAATGGTTAAGTAATGATCTAAATGACGTAAGTGTTGATGCAATTTTTGAATTTACATCCCGATTTACAAAATACTCTAACAAATTATCCGCCCTTCACAAAAAGGCCAATAATAAATACTCTAACTCAAAAGAGCAGATTAAGAAAAAAATCAAGTCTCAAAGTGGAATCGATGCAGCTACAATTTATTTTGATTTTGCAGAAAATCCATATGCAGCAGAAAATAAGTACCTAAACAAATATTATCAGATTGAGGGTGTTATTTCAGATATTAATAAAGATAATTATGGCAATTGGTATTTATTACTTCACGCTAGATTTAAATGCATTTTCCCTAATTCGCGAAAGGCTCAGCTAAATGATTTGGGACTGGGCTATATGTGTGTTGTCAAAGGAAAGATCAGTAACTATGTATCAATGGGAGGAGTCGATAAAGTAATTGTTTTATCTGATTGTGAAATTGTAGAGCAAAAAGAATTTTCCTCAGAAAAAAATTCCATATGGAAGAGCTTGGAGAATTATTTAAAATCGTATGCAGATATATTAAACGAGCTTGTATTAGAAAAATATAAAAAGCTGAATATTGATCCTGAACCTATAGGTACACCACCCATTGATCCAGCTCCAGAGATTGAAGAATTTTCTAATGAAGCTATGGAATTTACAGAATACACTTTAAGGCCCGAACCGATTGGCGGTTGGGAAGTAATACAGAATAATATAATCTATCCCCAAAATGCAAAAAGGAATGGAATTGAAGGTTTAGTTTATGTGAATACTTACATAAATACGGACGGAACAGTAGCGTACGCTGTGGCAAGATCAAAAGATTCAGATGGTCTTGATCAAGCCGCGATAGATGCTGTAAAAAAAACTAAATTTTTCCCGCTTGGAAAAAGGAATGGAAGACCTATAAAAGCTATTTGGGTAATTCCTGTTAATTTTAAGTTAGAGTGATTGAAAATATACTTGATTTACCGAGAGAACAGCCTTTGAATTCAGAATGTTTTTAATCCTTTCAAGTTTAAGTATATTCACTACGTTTGAGCAGTGTGGAATTTTTTATTCGTGAAATCTGAGAATTGGGGGGGGTATGAAAAGGACCCGATGGGACCCAGCAAGATTTAAGTAACAATTGATTATTCATTTCTCAATAATTAATTTTCTTTAGATTGTTTTTCGTTATTTATAAAAGGCATCATATGTACGACAAACCTTTAGGTTTTGAATACCAACCTGATTATGAAGGCTCTTGCGGCGCATACGCATTGGGTCACGCACTGAATCTAGTTGCCATCACAGGTGAGATTGACAATTTTAAGAATTCATCGAACTACACCTCCATTACAAGATCTGTAAAAAAGAATTTAAAGTGGTATAACTTCTTAAATAGAAATACCTACCAAAAAATTTCTTCTGATGTGGGAACCAGTGAGAGAGGAATTTTAAGCGGAATTAAAAAAGCTAAATGCACATCAGTATTGATTGATAATTATTCAGAAACCGAATCACAAAAATTATTAGATGAGTATCTGGATAATGGATCACCTGTCATCTTATATGCTAATTGGGACAAGAATGAAGAAGATGATGGTCACTGGTATGTTTGCGCAGGGAAATCAGGGGACAAATATATTATTATTGATTCAGCCCCTTTGTTAGCGAGTAAAGGTGTTATCTCACTTTACGCTTGGATAGAAATATCACGTAGATCTATAGTTTTTGACGAAGACTCTAGCTATTTCCAGTTGTATGGATTTGCAGTACAACCAAAAGACAATATTTCTGCCGTACCACATTTGCATAAAGTACTTCCTCAATTATTCAGAGACGAGCCACTCAGGGAATGGTGGGGATATTATCTTGAAGATCTTCGATATATTTTTGATAAAACCGAAACGGTAGATAATGTGATCAGCTCGAAAGATTTCTTCACTAAATATAGTCGGACATTTATCGAAAATGTTTCTTTCTGGAATCCGGATGTTGAGAAATCTAGGATACAAAAAGAGTTAAACAATTACTCGCTAGTAGCCGAGACTTATAATTTTGCACTCAGCAAATCAAGAATGGATGAAGCTCTTATTAGTTTTACTGTTGCATTAACTACTGCTTCGCAAGTAGAGTAAATAAATTTTAAGATTAGGGGAGCTATATCGCTCCCCTGATTAACATATCATTCCCTCCCATAGAAATTTGTAATATCAAACCATAACTCTTTTTTCTTTCCGTTTAGGGCATAGCTTATTTCCATAACATCATATTTTTTATCACCATCATCAACAAATGTCTGAGATTCGATTTCAAAACTTCCATACTTTCGCTCCATATAATTGTACTCAGCATCTACTCCTTCCCATTCAGTATAGACGCCGTGTATGATGATCGCTTTTTCTTTGCTTGATCCGTTCCCGCCCTTAAATTGTATCATTTATATTTTCTCCTGGTTTCACATTAGCAGCTGTGTAGCTTTGTGTTCTTGCTTCATCAAAATGATTTTTGGGTTTTTTATGTTGAGCAAGCAGCTTGTTAAAAACTATGTCAGCTCGATCTTTAGATTTTTTGCTAGTTAAGCTTTCCAAAATTGGTTTGTTATTATTATTCAATTAAATACCTCTATTTCAATTTAAGTAGTATCCCACGCCGCGTAAGCAGAGTGGGATTTTACATATAAGTATATATAAGATATATAAGTAAAATTAAGTCATTGTATTTAAAGGACTTACAGGTACAAAATGGCACCAAAAGATTACTTTTTGTCACCAAAAGATTACTTTTTCTCCATTTTTGTCACCAAAAGATTACTTTTTATCTCTGAGTCAAGCAGCTTAATGTCCTTCTTTACATAAAGATGAACTACCTGATCCTGAATACGAGAAGTCTTAAGATCTTTTAATGTGCTAATATCAGGAACTACCCGGTCGATTATTTGAGTTTCTTCCAGAGCAGATAGAAAAGCCTGGGTGTTTCTATCATCACGACTGTAGTTAAGTTTCATTATTTCCATCAATGTTGAAATCTTCTGAGCGATCACTTTATGAGTTGATGTATTTAGTTTACTATTACCTAATTGTGTCATTAGAAAAGTAGCCAATAAATAAGCACCCTGCGAATAATCCTTTGATAAAGGGAGTAAGGTAGTAGGGTAATCTATATAAAGTCTCTCAAAAGCATTTGCTGGCAAAGTAGATTTATCTCGAGTTAATACATATACAATTGTTCCAACAAATTTTTTATTTATATCCATTATGTATGATTTGGGATTTATTTCAAGATCATAAATGAAATTCCCTGTTTTAATAATTCTAGGTTTAATGGAACTAGCATTAGTAAATTCCATTAACTCATACTCAAGCCATCTCAGAGAAAACAATACATCTTTGATATCTCCATAAATTTGTTTACTCGCCGAAGAATATCCCAGGTATTCAAGTATTTTTTCTTTGGGTATTTCAAGATCTGTCCATTTTCTCTGAGAATAAACTTCGGATAATATTACCATCGCTATCCTGTGGCCAAGCTTGTTCAGACTTACTCTTTGCAGATCATCTTTAAGACTTCCATTATATCTGCTCAAGGTAAACTTGATCAAGTAATTTCCATAATCACGAACAACGAAATCGTCAGTTCTGTATTCACCAATTTGTGTAAGATATTCTCTTTCCTGCTCGGTTGTAAGATCAGTAACACCGAGATCGAGTTTAAGCTGATTAAGAAGATCTGCCCTCTCGGGCAGACCATCATACTTTGCAAATATTCCTTTATTTATAAATACCGGTAATAGTTCTGTAATTGTAGTCCTATCGATTTTTACTATTGGAAATTGTGAGTTCATTATTCATTCTCGCCTCCAAGCTCAATGTCTTCATCATATGAATTTACAATCTTTTCCATTGGCACATAGTTAATTGCTTCTCGAATTGTTCCTGTGGGTCTATCGAAAATCAGATATTGCTCACCCTTGAAATCAGATAGTTTATTCTTCGCAAAATCAAGAGTTAAGGTATCGATATTAGTCAGCGGCTGAGATGATATTTGCGATAACAGCCAGACAACATTTGCATTATAAGCGTACTTTCCTGTTTCCATCAGATCGTGAAGCGTTGGTTTTGTTTTCTTGCCTTCATTCTTCATTTTCTTTCTTAGCTCACCAGTTGAAAGCAATGGTATTCTAAAAGTATCAACAATCTCTTTCACTTTCTGAGCCCTTTCAATATTCTCTATTCTTATTCCCTGGTTACTGTTAGCATTTACCTCAAGATTGTATAAACCATCTATGAAGACAACTAATTTTGTGATATTTGAATAATCCGTAATTGCAGATTGAAGTTGATCAATGTGTGTCAGGTCTCCAAGATCCTTAACAATAAGTCTATTGTTATCTACAAGATCAAGAAATTTATCTCTGGCACCGGCAATCTTATGATAATTTACCGGGTCAATCTTTGGTTTCTGGATTTTGTTAATGTGAAGCTGAGATAAAATGCTTAAGAATCTATAAGCTGTATATCTTCTTGAATCATCTAGCGAGAAATACATTACTGACACATCTGAATTAGTATCCAACAAATCAAGCGCGAGATTAGTAAATATAGCTGTCTTACCAATGTTGGATTCGGCAGCTAAATGATAGAACCCTGGCTGTATACCATCTGTATATTCAGAAAGCTGTTTGAATTTAGTTAATGGAAATCCAAGTGGCTTATTAGGGTCACGCTTATCATCTAGCTTAAATCTTTCTCTAAGTTCTGAAGCGAAATCTAAACGATCAATAATTTTTCTGGGTTCTTTTCCAATTTCAGGATAAACATAGCCATAACCTTTGGCTATTTCGAATAGCGTGGCAAGAGTAATCTTTCCTTTTCTTTTCTTGAGAAAATTATCGAACTTGCTGTTAATCTCATCAAGGGCATCATTGTAATTAGGATTATCACTCATCTCGATAAAATATTTTCTTCCCTCTTCACCAAGATTGGCCAGAGCAAATCCACAATTCATCCAATCTTCGTAATTGTCAATTTTACCTTTTAAGAACTCAACAACTGAAGGAACAAATTTGGTCTCTTCTTCACCTATCTTTTTCAAGTTTAACTTTAATTCTTTTTTCTCAAGCGTTGGAATCCAGCTTGTATCCAGTGGTTCGGCATTAGGATTAACATATAAGTCGGGATCATAACTGTAAAATATTTCTCTGGCTGCATCGGATGTGTTCGTATCGGAAACGAATCCATATCGGCTATCCAATCCCTCCTGAATTTTATCATAAATCCAACTGTATTCTTCTCCATTTGAAATAGATCGGTCAAGCTTATATAAAACTTTCCTGTTATTACTTGGTGACTTAAAGAAAGCAAAAACATTTTTATCTGCTTTTAGTTTCTGGTCCAACTCTTCTGCTTTTCCATCAAGATGATCAAAATCAATAGACATAAACTGGGTGCTAATTAGATTATCTGAATCTCGATAGTTGTTTTCAAATGTTGCGAGAACGAAGTAAGGTAAGGTCGTTTTTTTCAATAACTTTCTTTTTTCTACATCTGATTCATCCCTGAAGTTATCAATAAGTTCCTGAAGGTGTTTATCAGATCTTATTCGATTAAAGACTTCTTCAAGTGAGGTGTGTTCAAGTTCTGGATTAACTGCTTTATCTGAATATGATACCGTTATTTTATCTAATTCATTTAATAATTTATTTTCCTGCATATTTGTGAAATGATTTTTAATATCTGGAATGCCCTCTCATTGAAAGAGCATTCCTATAAATTTTATTTTGCAGGTTTTCAATTATCAAGTAGTAATGTCGTGGGGTATTATAAGTTGTCCATAATTAGAATAAAGATTTCGGCAAAGCCCTTGTCAATATCCTAAAGTTTTTTTGATTTCAATATTACAGTTTGTGGTTCGCCACAGCACTCACAATAATCGACACTGCTTACTTTTACTTTCTTCAATGGACTAAAAACAAATGCAAATGGAGCTGAGTGATCTGGGTGCCTGCCTATGAAGTGAATTCTTCCTATATAAACTGAATATATTGTTTTGTTAGAATAATCCTTATAAAAAATATATGCGCAGAGTCCATCGTCCTCTAACTCTCTTATTGTATTGTAAATAATCTCTTCTCCGTTGTTCATATCTTCTGCTAAATGTTTATAGCATTTGCACTCTGCTAAGTTAGACCAACCTAAAACCGGGATAATTTTACTCTCTAATTCAATTTTCATAATCGTATGTATGATTTCAATTTATATATAGCGCTAGGGCTATTAAAAACAAGGTTTTCTGTTCCGGGTGTTATCGGTTGGCTATTTCGAAATGTTGTCCTATACTTTTAATATGAACATTTCTCTGATTAGGGTCAAGTTTTTTAGATAAAAAAATAAAAAAAAGTTTTATCTCAGAGGTGATGGTTCTTAAGCCCTATTTATACCCCTCGTTTTGGGCCACTTAAAACTTTCAGTTCAGAGCCATTGAAATCTTACTTATTTTAGATTTTGTGGGAGACCAGACTAATCCAGTCTCTCCACAGCATTCCGCAGATCATCACTTCTAAGATGCGCATAGATCTGAGTGGTTTTAATATCCGCGTGCCCCAAGAGCTTGCTCACTTCATAAATTGAAACCCCTTTTTGCACAAGCCAGGATGCGAAGGTATGTCGCAAACAATGAAATGTTAGCTTAGGATTAAGTTCAGCTGCTACAACATACTTGCGAAATTTATCCTGAAGATTATCCTGCAGAATCCTCTGCCCATTCAGCGTGAAAATAAGTTCATTGTTAACGGGACTTGGACTCGAAACTCGACTCGAAACTATGGCAAGCGCTCTGTTGTTCAATGGCATATTGCGGATCTTTCGAGACTTGGTAGTATGGTAATGATTATCAAGAATGATCAGTTTATCCTGCTTGTTAAACTGTCTCTTGTGAAGATTAAGAATTTCCATCTGTCTCAGGCCAGTATTCACAGCAAACTCAACCAGATCTTTCCAGTCCTGATTATCAATTACTTTCAACAGCGAATCAAACTCCTCTCGAGTGAAGAATAATGGTAGTCTTTCAGGTGGTTTAATTCTCTTAATATTCTTAGCTGGATTACTTTGAAGAAAACCATAAGCTACCGCCTTGCTGAACATTGCTTTGATGTTAATTAAATGTCTTCTTCCCGTATGCAAAGATTTCTTTCTTATTTTCATTTGAATAAATTCTTCTATGTTCCTTTGTGTAAACTCAGTCAGTAATATATTTCCAAAATATTCTTCCATTTCATTAAAAGTGCTTTTGTAATCCAGAGTAGTCTTCCAGGAATGGTAACTTTCGGAGTGCTTGAGAAATTTCCATCGGAATTGTTTGAGTGTCAAATCATTAGCAACAATGTTTTTATTGTTGCTTATCAACTTATCAAAGTTTGATATTGCTTTAAGTGCTTCTGATTTAACTTTGGTTTTTGTGGTTATGCTTTTTCTTTTACCATTGAGATCAATGTAATAGATGTAGTAGTAACCATTTTTGTGCCTGGATAGATAAAGTTTTTTCATCTGACCTCTTGATGTTTAACATCATTCAGAGGTAGTTAGAAGTGTTAAAAAGTTCTGAAAGAATTTCTGAAACATTTTTCAGAAATCGACCTTTAAGAGCAAATTTCTGAAAGGCTAAGTAATAGACAGGACATAAAAAAAGTGCAAAAACTATTCATTTTTGCACTTATCTAGTAGCGGGGGCAGGACTTGAACCTACAACCTTCGGGTTATGAGCCCGACGAGCTACCAATTGCTCCACCCCGCGATCATTATTTCTTTAAATATTTAGAACTTACTCAGTTTCAAAATTCAGTGCACAAATATAGTTAATCAGGTCAGTGTATGCAAATTACTTTACTTAACCATCAATATTATTAAAGCTTGATGCAATTCCATCTAATGTCTGCGAACGAACGTGTATTTCATTCAGTTTCTGGATAAGACTAAGGATAACTTTTCGTTTATCTTCGACCAATCCTGATATAAATGAATTTACTTCAGGGATATTGCATTCGTCCAGTGTGCTTTCATAATATCTTACCATCGCTGTTTCTCTGCGCAATGCTTCATTTAAAGTTGCACAAGTGTTTTTACAGGCGTGCTGGCATTTTATATCCAACTCAGTCATAACTTCCTCAAATAATTATTAATAATTATACTGAAACCTGATCAGCAAGTTTTGCTAATTCTCTTCCGCGTGACAATGCCTGTTCATTAACAGGTATCAGGTTATGTCTTCGTGCAGGTAATGCTTCTTTCAGGGCTTCAAGTATTGTTTCGTTTTTTAATATAGGACGTTTTTCTAAAAACGCACCAACCATAAACATATTTGCAACTTGTTTTACTTCAAGTTTATTTGCTTCTTCAATACCTGAAATACAAATAATATCAATATCAGTTCTTGCAGGAGGTTTAACGGCTGTTGATTGTTCATAAATTAGTAAACCACCGGGCTTTACAGAATTTTCAAATTTATCTATTGACGGCTGATTTAATAATATTGCAGTATCAAACCTGGTTACAATTGGTGAACTGATTCTTGAATCAGAAACAATTACAATACAATTTGCAGTACCGCCTCTCATTTCAGGACCGTATGAAGGCATCCAGCTGACTTCTTTTCCTTCTATCATACCTGCATAAGCAATTAATCTGCCCATAGAAAGCACACCTTGTCCTCCAAATCCGGCAAAAATTATTTCATGTTCTTTTGTCATTTCTAAAATTCCTTTTTTATTTCAATTTAATTTTTTGGGACTTTAAGGTCACCGAGCGGATAGTAAGGAAACATTACTTCTTCAAGATATTTTATTGTTTCAACAGGTGTCATCTTCCAGCCGGAGGGACAGTTTGAAACAACTTCGATAAAGCAAGTTCCTTTTTTCTGCTGCTGATATTCAAAAGATTTTGTAATTGCTTTTTTAAGTTTTCTTACAGCGTTCGGATTATGAGCAGATTGCCTTGTAACATAATATGTAGCAGGTAATTGTGCAATCAACTCTGTTATTTTTAACGGATAGCCAGCCATTGCAATATCTCTGCCATAAGGTGATGTTGAAGTAACCATACCCGGTAAAGAAGTCGGAGCCATTTGTCCGCCGGTCATTCCATAAATTCCGTTGTTGATAAAAACTACAAGTATGTTCTCTCCCCGGTTTGCAGTGTGAATTGTTTCTGCGGTACCGATAGCTGCAAGATCACCATCTCCTTGATAGGAGAATACAAGTTTATCAGGCATAACCCTTTTAATACCAGTTGCAACAGCACCAGCCCTGCCGTGAGCAGCTTCCTGCATGTCAATATTCATATAATGATATGCAAATACAGAACAGCCAACAGGAGCTACACCGATTGTTTGTTCCTGAATGTTCATTTCTGCAACTACCTCCATCAGAACATTATGAACAACACTGTGTGAACAACCCGGGCAGTAATGATATGGAACATCAGTAAGAGTTTCGGGTCTGCGATAAACTTGTTCTAATTCAATTCCATCATCAAGTAATAATTTTTCATTCATTTATATAACCTCTTCTTAAAAGTAATTTATTTAATTAATATCATTTTCTTAGCAGAAACAAATTCTCCAGACTGAATACTATATATGTAAATACCACTGGTTAAATCACTTGCATTGAATTCTACTTCATAATTGCCTGCAGATTTTATTTCATTTATAAGAGTTCTTATTTCTTCACCAAGAGAATTAAATATTTTCAAAGATACTTTTCCATCATCTTTTAATGAATACTTTATTGTTGTGCTTGGGTTGAAAGGATTTGGGTAATTATCATATAATTTATTTTCTGTTGGAACGATTGGCAGATCATTAAGTTTTGCAAGATAATTTTGTTTTGATAGGAAAGTTGTATCAGTTTCATACCTGCCGACTGTTTTTAGAATATATGCCCTATTTCCGCTGTTCGTGTTTGTGCTGAAACTTAAATCTATGCGTTGAGTTGGAAACATCTCTGCATAGTTTTGATCAATTCCTGTCAGTTTAGATTTTATATCTCCATTAACATTGTGAACTGCTGTGACTAAAGGTAATTCCCTGGTTCTTGCTGTTCTTAAGTCTGTTACAAATACAAAGTAATCTAAAGTTAGTTCTTTGTTTATTGCAATTTGAATTGTACCTGTTGGTAGATTTTTTAATCTTTTACTAATTATACTTTTATTTGGTCTTAAGAAAAAATTAGTTATAGGAAATTTTTCTGTTATAACTTCTTCAACATTTGTGTCACTATGTTTATGAGTAATTACATTCATTAACATAGAAGGACGATCTTTTGCAATCGGTGGTTCTTCACCACCAAGGACGACATCGCTCTCTGATTGTATTGATTGAGCAGTTCTGGTAATAGTAAGGACGTCACCTTCAATAAGATTAACTGTAACGGAATCCATCGAGAGAAGATTTTCTGTAATATCTAAAGTGTCGTTAAGCACTATCTTTGCAGATAATATTCCCTTAAAATTAATTACCTGACCTTCATCATTTACAACGATCATCTCATCAGGATTAGCCCTCGCTTCAAATAACGAGATATTATCAAACCAGGTATGTTCAGTCTGCGGCTCGTAGATTGTTAGATTTATTTTATTATTGATTGCAGTCAGTGGTGTGTTTATTAAATAATAGTCTGTTACATCTTTATCAGGATTACTAATTGAATTAACAATCAAAGTATTTTCATAAACAAGGTTGCCGTTCTGTTCAACTGCAAGGGTAGGACAGCCACCGCAATTACCGGGTGTTATTGTTCTAGTTAATATACTAGAACCTTTAATATTAGTTACACTACACTTCAGGGTGGGTATATTTCCTAATAAACTTTCTAATTTATTAGTTGTATTTGGGATAAAAACTTTGCAATAATTTGCACCTTCACCAAAAGTCTGAAACCCATAACTAACAGGGAAATCAATTTTTGTCCAATAATACTTTAAATCGCCATATCCTTGTGAAAGATTGCATGTAATGGTTGCCCAAGAACCTTGACAAATAGGGTTTGGATTAGAAGTTAAACTTGAAATAATAGGAGCCGTTATTAAAGAATTACCAGTTAAAGTTATTTTCCCTCCAACTGATTTTCTTTGAGAGGCTGGGATTGTAGCTCTTGGCCAATATGCGGTTTGGCCAGTACCATCAACATAGCATGTTGTTCCCAAACATGGCCAGGAAACAACGTATGGGTCATACTGTTCGATAAAGGACGGTATATCATCATAGTAATAAGAAAAATCCATACACAAAGAATTAGCTTGAGCAAGAAAACCTAGAGCAAAAAAGTCAGCATGAGTGTAATTATAAATCTGCCCATTAGGGTTGTATTGTTTTGCTCCATTATCAAGAACATTATTTGAACTAAAACCCTGTCCCAAAATAGGATATATTGGTCCACCATCAGTATCAACTTCATAAACATAATTACCAACTGCATTAGAATAGTGCGCTTGGTTAAGATAAATTATATTTGCAGCAACATCATTTCGGAAGAAAGTATTATATGGTCCGTTCATAGTTGAGTGGGCATCATCTGCCCAAATTAGAGCAACTTTATTTCCTTCAAATAAATTTGCATAAGGATAATTAGCATGTACACTTATATCTCCAGTGCCTATGTATGGAAATGCAGTCCAAGTCTCCCATTCCCTATCATATGAATAATTATAACCAAACACATTCCTATTCGCTGCAGTTTGAACAATCATTGAATGACGTAAGTTGGAAAAAATATTATCTTCTATTAAACAATTGGTAGTATGATTTTCTAACAATACACCATAACCAATTCCTCCTTCTCCATAGTCTGAAGCATGATGGAAATAATTTCCTTTTATTTCAATAGAAGTACTAGCATTTACCCCAATATGGTGCTTATATGCAATATCACTTTCAATACCAAATATCCAACAATCAGCTGCATACACAAAATCAATTGTATTATTCCATAAACCCTCAGTATTATGACGCCAAATACGTAAATCCTCAATTCCAACTCTTTTTATTGGATTTATTTTTCTAATCTGTGGGTGATTAGGTCCATAATCGTAATTAATTGCTAATTTATGCTCTAATGTAAGTTGGGTTCCTGTTTTACCAATAATTTTTTCTATTTGCCCACGCTTATGATTCCACTGAAGTGGAAAATCATCAATAAGTTCTACATAGTCCCCCACATTAAATCCATTTGTATTTGTATAAATTATCTGGTCATCTCTAAAATAACCAGCATAAATTTCCTGGAACTCATTTGTTTGTGCAGGTGTACCAATACTAATTGCTTTTCCCTTATAAGTACTTGGAAATACTAAATTTGTTTTATCTGAACCATCTCCTTTTATAATGATGCCGTTGTAGTTTTTAGTTGAAGTATTAACAAGATCTAGTCCAGAATTTAACAGATATGATCCTTGTGGGATATAAACAACAGCATTTGAATTAGGATTTGAGTTAATATAAACCCTTGCAGCTTCAATTGTATTTTGTATTGATTGTCTATCATCAATCCCATCATTAGGAATAGCTCCATAACCTCGTACATTATAAACCTTGTTATATATTGTAGGTACATCATCATGCAAACCAACATTCCGCCAATCTACTCTTCGTTCAGCAGGAATAGTTGGAATATAACCAATATATGGACTATACTGCCCAAAAGAATAATCCATTAAAACTAAACAACTAACTATTAGAAATGTAAATTTTGATTGTTTCATAACTAACCTGATTAGAGATAAAACTTTGATTGATTAAAAATTATTTATTTAAAAAATGATAATCGTTTATTTCAACATAGACGGTATCACTAGGTGTATAAATTGTTATCGAATCTTTAAATAATAATTTAGAATTATATCCATCACCACCATAAATATTTAGTTTAATAACACCAGTGTCCTGTACGGGATATATTTTGGTCCCGTAACCTAATAAATTTGGACTATGTTCATCAGACAAAATATATGGGTATATAAAAGTTGAATCTAAATACAAAGCACCAATTCTTAAGTATGATAAATTAGTCTCGATAGTAATCTGTCTCCTGTAAACTTTATCATTTTCGTTTAAGTCACAACCATATAAAATAAGAACTATCAACAACATCACTAAATACAACGTTTTTTTTAAGTCAGAGTATTTCAATTTTTCATTCATATCAATTTCTCCTAAACATTAGCTGTAGTTAGTGATTCGTGAATTGATTCAATCTTATGAAGAATTTCTTCTGGAGATAAAATCATTCCGCCCATTCTCCCTGTAAAATGTACAGGAATTTTTCCTTCTACTGCAAGACGAACATCTTCAACCATTTGTCCTGCATTCATTTCCACATCAAGAATAAATTCTACCTTTTCCGAAAGCTCTGCGATACGTTTATAAGGGAATGGATAAAGAGTAATTGGTCTTAACAATCCAATCTTTATTCCCTTTGCTCTTCCAAGATCCATTACCTTTTGGCAGATGCGGGCTGAAAGTCCGAATGCTACTAATAATACTTCCGCATCGTCAGTATTAAATTCTTCCCATCTTACTTCGCTCTGCATTGCGGCATATTTTTCCTGAAGTTCAAGATTAACTTTTTCCATTACTTCGGGTTGTATAAACAGAGAAGTAATAATATTTCTTTCACGGTCTTTTGTTTTACCGGTAGTAGCCCAGGGTTTAGCAACTTTTGGAAAACTGTTATCAGCAGGTAATACAACTTTTTCCATCATTTGTCCGAGTGCTCCATCAGCAAGAATCATTGCGGGGTTGCGGTATTTTTCTGCCAATTTAAAAGCATCAAAAACAAAGTCTGCCAGTTCCTGCACTGAAGATGGAGCTAACACAATTAGATGGTAATCTCCATGACCACCTCCCTTTGTGGCCTGAAAATAATCACTCTGCGAGGGTTGTATAGTTCCTAAACCCGGACCGCCACGAACAACATTTACAATTAAACAAGGAAGCTGAGCGGAAGCAATGTAGGATATTCCTTCCTGCATCAAACTTATTCCCGGTGAGGATGAAGATGTCATAACTCTGGCTCCAGCACCGGCAGCACCATAAACCATATTGATTGAAGCAACTTCACTTTCTGCCTGCAGTACAACGGTTTCTTTATCTTTTCTTTTCGGTACTTCAAGCATCAGATATTCAATAACTTCTGATTGTGGAGTTATCGGATATCCAAAATAAGCGTCTATGTTTGCCCTGATAGCTGCTTCGGCAAGCGCTTCGTTTCCTTTCATCAAACGAGGCTCTTCTTTCCTGATTTCTTTTTCCATTTTTAAAACCTTTTATTAATTAATTAAACTTTAGCCTGAGTTTTTTTTGCAGGCTTTGGTTCCCGATAAACAGTTATTGCTGCTTCAGGACAAACTAATGCGCAGTTTATACAACCAGTGCACGCACTGCTGATTAGTTCTACATAACGATAACCTTTATCGTTAAAATTTACTGATAATGCAAGCACATCCTGTGGACAGGCAATGATGCAAAGCTCGCATCCTTTGCAAATTTTTGTGTCAACTTTTATTGATCCTCTTATCATAAAAAATCTGAAGTTATTGTTGGAATATGTAATTTGGTGCAAAATCTCAATCTTAGTGCCATTTGTATATGAGGGATAAACCATATAAAAGCAATTTTTAACAAGGCATTATCAGATTTAGGAAGTCATAAAGAGCAGCTATTCTTATTTGTGAGAAGGTATTGATAGTTAGCAATTATTGAATGATTGTTTTACCGGAATAGCTTATTGGCAAAAACAAAATAATCGGTGTGCTGCTGGTTTTTTATTTTTATTGTTTGAAGTTGTGTTTAACAATTTGTCAATCAGACAATTGAGCTGCTTAAAACAACCATTTTAAGATCATTAAAAATTAATTAATTGTTTATTTTGCAAGAGTTTCTTTGCTAACAAATTCTTTAATAAATAATTAAAAAGAAAAACTATGAAAGTATTAAAAGATTATCTCGGACTTTATACTGATATGTATCAGCTGTCTATGATGGATACTTACCTCAAAGAAGGAAAACATAATTGCATTGCATCATTTGATTATTTTTTCAGAAAAATTCCTTATGAAGGCGGATATGTTGTATTCAGCGGATTATCGGAGCTGCTTGAAAGTTTAAGCGAGTTGAAGTTTGGTAAAGAGGATATTGACTATCTTCACAAACAGAAATTCGATAGTAACTTTTTGGATTACTTGAAGGGTTTTTCATTTACAGGAAACATTTACTCAGTTGAAGAGGGCACAGTTGTTTTTCCGAATGAACCGATTGTAACAGTTGAAGGAAAACTTTCTGAGCTGCAGCTTTTGGAAACCTATTTACTCAATACACTAAACTTCAATTCTTTAATTTCCACAAAAGCGGCAAGGATGAGATTGATAGCGAAAGATAAAATCCTAAGTGATTTTGGATTAAGACGTGCACAGGGATTTGGCGGTTTACAAGCAAGCCGGGCTGCAATTATCGGCGGCTTTGATTCTACTTCCAATGTTCTTTCTGCAAAATTGTTTGATCTTATTCCTGTCGGAACAATGGCACACTCTTTTATTCAAAGTTATGATGATGAGTTAACTGCTTTCAGAAAATATGCTAAATCAAATCCTGATAAAACTGTGCTGCTGATTGATACTTATAATACACTGGAATCTGGTTTACCCAATGCAATTATCGTTGCAAAGGAACTTGAAGAAGCTGGTTATAGGTTAAGGGGAATAAGATTAGACAGCGGTGATCTGGCATATCTTGCAAAGGCAGTAAGGAAAAAACTTGATGAAGAAGGATTGAGTTATGTTGAAATTGTTGTTTCAAATCAGTTAGATGAGCGGGTGATAAAAAGTCTTTTAGAACAACAGGCACCAATTGATATTTTCGGAGTGGGAACAAATTTAGTTACCGGTAATCCGGATTCTGCACTGGATGGAGTCTTTAAACTTTCTATGTGTAATAATAAACCAAGATTGAAAATATCTGAAAACATTAAAAAGGTTACTTTACCGGGTCTAAAAAAAATTATCAGATATACGGATGATAATGGTTTTATACAGGCTGATGCAATTGCATTAAAGGATGAAGAATATATAAATAAAATGTATCATCAGTTCGATAAAGAAAAATCGAAAAGCTTAACCGGATTGAATGAAAACAATCTTACAAGACTTGTTGCTGAAAAGGGGAGTATCAAAATCAAAATAGAAAGTGCAGAAATAATCAGAGAGAAAGTAAAAGATAATCTATCAAAGCTGCCCGAAGAATATAAACGATTTGAGTTCCCGCATATTTATAAAGTCGGCATAAGTGAAAAGCTAATGAAATTAAGAGAAGAGTTAAAGAATAATTTTACAAACAATAAACAGATATGATATGAAAGCATTAATAATTATTGATATTCAAAATGACTTTTTACCTGGCGGCGCACTTGCTGTAAATAAAGGTGATGAAGTAATTCCGGTTATTAATAAACTTCAGGGAAATGATTATTTTGATTTGATTGCTGCAACACAAGACTGGCATCCGCAGAATCACGGAAGTTTTGCCTCTAATCATCCGGGCAAAAAGCAATTTGATAAAACATTGCTCGGCGGTTTAGAACAAATACTCTGGCCGGATCATTGCGTTCAGGAAACAAGCGGTGCAGAATTTTCTGCTAAGCTTGATACAAAAAAGATTGAAGCAATCTTCAGAAAAGGTATGGACCCTGATATTGATTCTTACAGCGGCTTTTTTGACAATGGTAAAAGAAAAGAAACAGGGCTTGCTGCTTTTCTGAAAGGAAGAAATATTAAAGAGGTTTTTCTCGCAGGATTAGCAGGTGATTTTTGTGTTTATTTCTCTGCGTTAGATTCTGCTGATTATGGATTCAAAACATACTTCATTGAAGATGCAGTTCGCTCAATTGATATAAGTAATTTTGAAAAAACCGTTAAAAAAAATCTGATTGATAAAAATATTTCCATAATCAGCAGCACTGATATAAGTTTCCGATAAATTATTTATATCAATGCACTGATTGAAATATTTAATAACATAGAAAACTATTAAGAATTATTGTTCAGTTGAATGTTCTAACTCATTAATAATTTTTTCAGCCTGTAAGAATTCAGAGCAGGGAACCATAAGTTTTATTTCGTTTACTAACTTGCCTTTTGGGTTACCGCTTGCGTTGAACAGAGAATAATCAACCCCGCCAACAGATAATGGAGAAGTATTTCTTGCATAAATAAACGGATGCAGGTTATTCTCTTCAAGTATAGACTTGAAATAATTTACCTGCTGTTCATCCGAAGAGCCGAACACGCGAGCCATACCTTCGTAAATTTCATAATCAGAATGCTGATCGCATAAAAAAACACCGTTAACACGTAAACCGCATTTTTTGCAGTAAGCCTGCTGACAGATTACACACACACCTCTGGCATTATCATCCGGATGATTAAAACAGGTTAAATCATCGACAAGCATAGTTCCGCATTTTAGACAAAACTCTGTTTCTTTGGATATTTCTGTACCACAATATTCACACAAAATATTTTCTGACATAAATCCTCCGTGATTCTGATGTGTTAATTCCGGATTTTCCGGTTGTTTATTCCTTTGCAGAAGATTAAAAATCCGGAATTGAATTAATTACTTTAATTAAAATTAAGATTAAGAAATTCTACTCAGCAGATAAACCCCCGTGACCAACTTTAATTATTCTTGAGCAGATTAATTCAGGATATGCTGTTAATACTATCCACATTCTTTGCTTCTGCAAATAGGGAAATGCAGAGATACAGAAATTTATCATTGTGGAAGTCATTTTTAGCTGCCTTTTTTTTATTTGACATTTTTGACTAAGCAAAGTTACAATAATATTTATTAAAAGACGTTCAAGAATTTTTTTTCTTTTTAATGATCAAAACGCTGTTACAAAACCTAATCCAAATTCTCCGTATTTGTTGTTAAAGTCGTGAGAGTACTCTGCAGTCAGTCTGATGTTTCTTTTAAGCAGATAACCAAAATGAACTGCTAATGAATTGACATCCTTACTTACTCTTTCGAGCAGATGATTTTCTAAGTTAACATAATTATACAAAGCAACAGCATACCATTTGCTTTCATCGCCATTCGGTTTGAAGACTAATTCCATAAAGCCACCTCTTATTCTGATTCCGGTACCACTTATATTTCCTATGTTATACTTATGAAGGAAGAATGGGTTATCATCGTCTCTTTCAATATACTGAACATTTAATTCTAATGGTTCAAGACTGAATGTTGCATCAACCCCAAGCATCCAGGTTTCATTTTGTGGATATAATGTTTCTCCACTGATTAATGGTATAAGCCTTTCTGCCTTTCCAAGGTAACCGAAAGTACCAAGCCTAAGATTTTCGTTGATATCCTGAGAAATTCTACCCATAAAATTTTTGTATTTATCATTGTCAAAAGTTCCGCTTAAAAACTCTTCACCTATACCTGTTCCGTTTACAATCAACAAAGAAATATCAGTTCCGCTTTCAAACCCATAGGAAAGTACTATTCCTCTGTCATAAGCCAAATCAACAAGTGATGTTCCCGGTCTGATTTTGTAGATATAATAATCACTATTGGTTAATCTTAACTCACGTTTAAATAACGGGTCACTTACCTGGAATTGCCCGACTGTAAGGTCAAGCTCACTTCCGAAAAGATTATTAAACATCAGTAGAGCATCCTCGATTTTTCCTTTCTTTCCATTTTCAAGAATGTAGTAAACATAATAAGCAACATCTTTAGTTAAAGATCCGCCTGAAAGAAGTTTAAACACAACCGGAGTTCCAAAATCAGATTGTTCATTGTTGTTTTTATTAAAAGTTATATTCCCGTCTATTCTTATTGCCAGCGGAAGATCACGGATTAGAGAAAGTTCAGGATCACCAGTATCAATAAAATATCTTGGTGCATCCTGATCCTTAAGCACAAAACCATTTCCAGCAAACTCATCACCGTAAGGTTTTAAATTAGGAAATGGTGAATGACAAGTCTTGCAAGTCATATTATATTTTCTTGCAAAAGCAGGAATTGCAAATATATCGCTTGTAAGCATAGTGATAACGATTAAAGTCAAAGCTGCAGTATTAAATATTGTTTTCATTTTATTCCTCTTGTTTTATCTGAATTTTACCCTGAGCTTGCTGAAAGGTAACTTCACAAAACATATATTATGTTTCAACAAGCTCAGTCTTACAATAAGTTTGATGATACCAGTTTAAATACAGGATAATTAATCAACTAAGGCAGCACTGTTACATAAGTTGAATGTTCATTTACTCTGATAATTTCTGATTCTTCATCAGGTACATTAAGAAAATCCGCAACCGGTTTTACTAATTTTTGATAGTTTAAAACTGCTGTTACTTTTAATTTACCGGGTGCAACGCTGTATGGTAAGTTAAAAGTATAATGTTCCAGTTTTGTTTCACGCGGATCAATCCTGTAATCAACACCAAGAGACTTTGTATTCCATTGTTGAATTGTCATTCTGCCCTGAGGATCAAAGTACGGCATTCTGAAAATTCTATCTCCGATTGGAATTCCATCTCTTTGTACACCTGTAAATCCCGGATCATTCTTAGCAATGCCCATGTCCTGATAAGCTAAAGCATCTGCGCTAATTGTGTATTCTTCACCTTCAAATCCTTTTTTATCAACCGGCAGATGATAGACATTTCCTTTTACATCAATTGCTTCAACATGCATCCAGACAATTCTATCATCCACAGAACCTGTAGGAAATTTATGTCCGGTTTTCTGATTAAACAAAGCAACTGTAAACTTAACAACATCACCTGGCTCTGCTTCTTTAATATCCGGATGAATTCTTAATTCAATTGTTCCCTTAACTTTACCCGGATCGTGAGCACCGTGAAATAAATGCTGCCAGGCATCTGGATACTTTTTACCCATCGAAGCAGTATATCCTTCTGCTTTTGTCATATGGCAGCTTTGACATTTTACACCTTCTTTGGAATAAGGTCCTTCTTTCCATTCTAAGTGAGTTGACTTTACCCAAATACCATAAGGCGACATTTCATTATGACAAGTGCCGCAAAACTCAGCAGTGCCTAAAAAATCTGATTTAATAATTTTATGTTCAGGGGAATTTCCCGTACCACGAGGTCCGTACTTTGTTTTTCCATCAGCAGGATTTGAAATAAAATTAAAATTATACGGCACGTCGCCTTTAAATCCTGACACTGTATGGCAAACATCGCATGATACTGATTCGTTAGCCCGGGAGTTAAATTCTGGTCTTGGCGGCGGAACATCTCCCGCAAAAAACGCAATAGGTGTATGACAGCCATTGCAGCCAGCTTTTACCTCTGCAACTTTTTCATCTTTTTCAGCATGTGGAACTGCAAGCTCAAAGTATTCAATTTCATCCCAATGATGAGTATATGCCTGCGACATCATCGCCTGCTTCCATTGCTGATAGATATCAACATGACAAGAAGCACCGCAAAACTCAGGAGTTTTGTAATCATCATATTTTTTAGTTCCCAATGCTTCATCACCGGCTTTATCCTGAGCGTCAATTTTGCTGCAGAAACACAGGATGGAAAAAAAGATAAACAACTTAAGATAATTCATAAGTTACCTCTGATTTGAAATTATAATGAAGGATATTTTTGGAAAGATGAAATGACAACAGAATTCCAAAGAGGCAACTTTGTTAAATTGCATACCGGATGAACTGCTCGTTATCGATGTAAATAAATAAAACAACATTGACTTTCCGCTGTCATACCGTAAGATAAAAAAATATTTATTCAATTGCCTTAGACAAATTCCGGCAAAACTTTTTTTAGTTAATTTCAAAGTTCCGGATCTGTAGTTGGATAATTAATATTTAATACGACTAATTGGTCGAATAAATAAGGACATGAAATTGAGAAAAAATCTCTAATTTTGCTTTGCAGTTTAATTAAATTAATCAGGAGAGAATATGAAAACCATATTATTAATTCTTATCGGTCAAAGAAAACAAGCCGCAGTTCAGGTTCAAAAAGTTTTAACAGGCTGGGGATGTATGATCAAAACAAGATTAGGCATTCACGATGGTGTTATGGAAAACTGCAGCGAACAAGGATTGCTGTTACTTGAGCTTGCCGGTGAAAGAAAAAAAATGGATGAGCTTGCAAGAAAAGTTTCTTTGATAAAAGGTGTTTCATCAAAGCTAATTGATCTGAAAATTCCTAAGGACAAAAAACCTGTTAAGACTGCTGCTTCAAAAAAGGCAAAGTAATTTTAACACAGGTTCCGGGATATTTATTTGTGGAAAGATGCGATGGACTTTGAATATCAATAGTGCCGTTGTGTCTTTCTACAATTTGTTTAACTACAGATAATCCCAAACCGGAACCCTCTGCATTAAATTGTTTTATGTTGCTTGCCCTGTAAAAATCCGTAAATATTTTCTGTAAATCTTGTTTAGGTATTCCGATTCCGTTATCGCAAACTTTAATTATCAGATTTGCACTATCTTCTTCAACATTGATTTCAACAAGTCCATCCATATTATTATACTTAATTGCATTGCTTATAATATTTGATAAAGCAATCTGTAAAAGAAACGGATCTCCTTCGATTTTATGCTTGTCTTTTCGTTTATTGTTTAATGTCAGCCTAACACCTTTTGCATCTGCGTTAACTTTTGCAACTTTAATTGCCCTTGCCAGTATGGATGCAATATCAACTTCCACTTTGGTGAAAGAATCTTCTAATCTTAACTTTGATATCTTAAGTACATTATTGATAAGTTCAATTGCTTCCTCAGATCTTCTTCTTGCCCGAACAAGTTTTTCTTCAACAACTTCATCAAGCGGACCTAAAAATTTCTGGAGAACAAGATCAAGATACGAATGAACTGCAGCAAGCGGAGTTTTGATTTCGTGAACAATTCCGGAAATATATTTCTGCTTTTCTTTTTCAGCAGCGTTTATTTTATCAATTGATTCAAGTAACTGTTGTTCCCGAACATACAGCTGATTAGCCATCCTGTTGGCTATCAGAACGATTATAAAAATCAGAAAAGCAAAACTTGCATTTATTGCAAGCACGTAATTAAACTGCTGATGAAGCGGGTATGATAAAAAACCTGCAATATGATAGTGAGTTATGATAGAGTAATACTCACCTATTGTTATTGCCCAAAATGCCAGCACTATAATTACAGCAAAACTATAAACAACAAATCCAGGCAAAATCAAGCTTCCAACTATCATATGTATGACAAAAAACAACAAAAGAGGGGACTCAACACTTCCCGTAAAATACACAACAAGCATCAGCGCTAACAGATCAGAAATCATTTGCAGAACAGAAAGGTGGAGCGGATTAAATTTATCAGCGTCGTGTTTAAGAAATTGTCTTAAATAATGAAAAATAAAATTGTAAATCAGAATTGAAAAAGTAATAACTAATAATGCAGTTTGCTGCTCAGCATCAAGTACAATACCCATAAAGTATTTAGGAAAAATAATAAAGAAGAGAAGCATCGCCACAGCACCGTAGCGCAGTTTGATAAACCAAAGATTTCTTCTTCGTATCGTTAACCAGAATTCTTCATAGTGTTTTGCCCAGAGCGGAACAAGATTAAACATTGCAGTCTCTTATTAATCTATGTAAAAATAAAAAGGCAGATGTCAATTACGAGCATCTGCCAGTTTAATCAAAAGGAAATCTAAGCTATGTATTTTCCTCTTTTAATATAATGTGTATGAAGCAGTTTATGAGAAATTTTTCCACAAGGTCCATCAGTTAAAAATATATCATATATTTCTGCTACGTGTCTGTTTTCATGAGATTTTCTTACAGGCAGTGAATTATCTTCGTCATAAATTGCCTTTGCACGCATTTTTCTGATCTCTTCATTAGTAGGTATTGGCTGACCGCCGCCGCCTATACAGCCGCCGGGACAAGCCATAAATTCAATAAAGTGACATTCGCTGAATTTACCGCCGGCTTTAATGTCATCCATTATTTTTTTTGCATTTGCAGTACCGTGTGCAACTGCAATTTTTAATGTAGCACCCTTCAGCCAATTCCAATCAGGTACTAAATGCTGTAAGATTTTAGGGACAGGACCAACTTCGGTAATTGGTATTTCAGCATATTTAATTCCTTCAAATCCGCGGACAGGAGTTATATCTGCATTTGCAAATACATCTTCAATTTTATTACCTGTTACCAGTTCGAAAACTGTTCTAAGTGCAGCTTCCATAACACCGCCGGTTGCACCAAAGATTAATCCGGCTCCGGAGGCTTCTCCGAACGGATCATCAAAATTTGATTTGGGCATTTCAGGTAAATAAATTCCTGCTTCCTGAATCATTTGTCCAAGTTCGCGTGTTGTTAATCCGAAATCAACATCCTTATAACCTGAATCCATCATTTCAGGACGGTTACATTCAAACTTTTTAGCTGCACAAGGCATTAAAGCAACAGATACAATATCTTTTGGATCGATTCCTTTTTTCTGTGCGTAAAAAGTTTTAATCAACGCACCGAACATTTGCTGAGGTGATTTTGCAGAGCTTAGATTATCAATGTATTCAGGATAAAAGTGTTCAAGATATTTTACCCAGCCAGGTGAACAAGAAGTAAATTGCGGAAGAGCCGTTTGCTCTTTTTTTACCAAGGCTTTGTAAAGCCTTAATATTAATTCTGTTCCTTCTTCAATGATAGTTAAATCCGCTGTAAAGTTTGTATCAAACACAACATCAAAACCGATTCGGCGCAAAGCTGTGTTAAGTTCACCGGTAAAAGATTTACCCGGTTCAAGACCAAACACCTCTCCGATAGCTGCACGCGGTGATGGTGCTGTTTGAATAACAACATGCTTTGTAGGATCGTCAATGGCATTCCAAATAACATCGGATGGATCATTTGCTCTTAGCGCACCGGTTGGACAGCGGTTAATACATTGACCACAATTAATACAAATAACATCAGCTAACGGTTTTTCTAAAAATGTACCGATATGTGTTTTATCGCCGCGGTCAATTGCTTCAAGAACTCCAACTTCCTGCAAATCAATACAGGTTCTTACGCATCTTCTGCAATTAACACATTTGTTCATATCGCGGACAACAGAATAAGATGAAAGATCCATTTCATAAACAGGTTCCTGAACATGACCAAAAGTATATGAGTCAACCCCATATTCTTTAGCAAGAGTCTGAAGTTCGCAATTGTTATTTCTAACACAGGAATAACATTCACCGTAGTGCTCGCTAAGTAAAAGATCAATTATATGTCTTCTTGCTTTACGAACCATAGGGCTTGATGTTTTTATTTTAATAGGAGCTGTTATCGGAAACGAGCAAGCCGTTTGAAGAGTTCTCATCCCTTCAACTTCTACAACACATATTCTGCAATTGCCTGCGATGCAAAGATCGGGATGATGACAAAGAGTCGGAACGTGAATCTGATTTTCTTTACAGGCATCAAGTATTGTTTGTCCGAATAAAACCTGAACTTTCTTTTCGTTAATTTCAACAGTAACCTTACTTCCGATTCCATCTTCTAATGCTGGTTTTTCAACGACAAGTGGCTGCTGAGATTTTGGTGCTCTTAATTTTTCTTTCATCACTTACCTGCCTTTCCATTATATCCGTTAATTACTGTTGTGTGAAAGATTTCATCTTTGAAATTTTCAAGTATTGAGAGAAAAGAATTAGGACTTGATTGACCTAATCCGCATTTGGAAGCAACTTGCATAGTTTTTCCCAACTCTTTAAGTGTGTTGATATATTTAAATGTAAACTCACCGCGTTCAATCATTTCTACTCCCTCAAGAAGTTTTATATTTCCAATTCTGCAAGGAGTACATTGCCCGCAGGATTCTTCGACAAAAAACTCCATGAAATTTTTAAGAACGTGGAGCATATTTCTCGATTCATTAAATATAATTACGGATCCGCCGGTCGGGATATCTTCATAACCAAGTTTACGGTCGAATTGTGATTTTGGAATACAAATACCTGATGCACCTCCGACCTGCACTGCTTTTGTATTTCTGGCGCCAACAAGTTCAAGTAATTCATTTATAGATGTTCCCCAGGGAAGTTCATATACTCCTGGTTTTTCACAATCACCTGACACTGAAAATAATTTTGATCCGGTTGATCTATCAGTTCCGAATTTCTTAAACCAACTGCCGCCCTTTGTAATAATATGAGGAACGGCGGCTAGTGTTTCAACATTATTAACAGAAGTAGGATAACCCATATAGCCTGTATTAACAGGGAAGGGAGGTCTGTTGCGAGGTTCACCTCTGTGTCCTTCAAGTGATTCTATAAGCGCTGTTTCTTCACCGCATACATAAGCACCTGATCCTAATCTGATTGAAATATCAAAAGAGAAGTCCGTCCCGAGTATGCCTTCACCTAAAAAATTATTTTCTCTCATATTCGCGAGATAATTTTCTAACTGTTCTAACAGATATTCATACTCAGCACGCAGATATACTATTCCGGTTTGTGCACCTATGGTATATCCGCAGATTACCATTCCTTCAAAGACTAATTGAGGATATTCCATTAAAAGTACGCGGTCTTTAAATGTTCCCGGCTCTCCTTCATCAGCATTACACACAATAAATTTTTTATCAGCTTTAGCAGCAGCAGTTAACATCCATTTGGTAGAGGTAGGAAATCCAGCTCCGCCTCTTCCTTTTAAACCTGAATCTTTAATTTCAAAAAGAATATCCTCTCTTTTTTGTTTAACTGTTTTTTTGATTGCTTCTCCTTTTTTATATGGAGAAAACAGAACAGGACCGGTTCTTTCAGTTTTTATAATACTGTTTTCTAAGTGTGTTTTCATTTCTCCTCCCTACTTTATTTCATTAAGAATATTAACAGCTTTTTCGGGATCAAGTTTTGTATAAACACGATCGTTAACTATCATAGCTGGTCCCTGATCGCACATACCAATGCAGTTTGTAAACTCAAGAGTTATACGATTATCTTTGGTTGTTTCGCCAAATTTTATTCCAAGTTCCCGCTCAATTGCCTGAACAATTTTTGATTTGTTAGCCATATCGCAGGAGATAGTCCGGCACAATCTTACAATATTTCTACCTGTGGGTTTGGAATGAAGAAAAGAATAAAAAGATATCACACTAAAAACCTCGACAGGGTGAATATCAAGTAATCTTGCAACTTCCTGCTGTGCAAAATCATTAATATAACTGTGCTTTCTTTGGATTGCCTGAAGCACAGGCATAAGAGATGACCGGTCTTTTCCGTATTTATTTACATAGCCCTCTATCTCTTCGGAGAGAGCGTTTTTTTCAACTACAAGCATTTACTCTACTCCTTTAAATGAATTGCTAGAAGTTTTTCTACTTTATCAACCAGTGTTTCAGGTGATATTGGTTTTTCTACGAAATCATCAACAGGAACCATTTCGCTGGCTCCGAATTCCATTCCCAATGATTTTGATACAGATGTGTACATAATTATCGGTGTGTCAATGTTCATCTTACGGAATTTTTGAGCTAAGAAAAATCCATCATCAGGTTCAATCATCATTACATCCAGAATTATTAAATCCGGATTTTGTTCCATAACGATTTTGTAACCATCAGTTGGATTTGATGCTGTGATGACATCGTATCCTTTTGATGTTAATACCAAACTACTGGCATCAACAATATCAGGATCGTCGTCTATTATTGCTATTTTGGCCATTGTTTATCCCCTACAGATAAATTGATGGAAGATATAGTTAATTAGTAAAAAAATATCGCACTACTCAATTAACATATTAAATGCCATTTTACTTTATAGTAAATAATTATTTTTATTTAATTAGTGCGGGAATTAAATATTTTAGTATTGTAATTTTCTTATAACTAAGAACAATTACTTCTCAAATAAGATATGCTGTTTATTAGCTTTTGCTAAACAAAAAATAATGATAAATACTAAGCGAGCTAAAAATTAAATATTGGCATTTGACAATATTTTTTTGAAATGTATCTGTATTATTATTCTATTATGAAAACAAATATTTTTTTTTACAACACTGCTTCAGGTTATTATGACAAGATGATTGACTTTGAATCTGCATTGAATAAAAGAAAAAATCTATTATCAGATTTTGTAAAATCCGGAATTTCTTCAGTTGCTGATATTGGATGCGGAACAGGTGTTGATTCGATTTCACTGGCTCAAACAGGGCTTTGTGTTACTGCATTTGATCCTTCAATTGAGATGATAAATTCCGCAAAAGAGAATTGTAAAAAGACAAATGCACAAATACAGTTCTTTAATTATTCTGCTGCAAACATTCCAAAAAGTTTTTTCAACAAATTCGATTTAATTGTTTCTCTTGGAAATACAATTGCTAATATTAATCCGGATCAATTGGAAAAATCATTTGACAGAATTTTTAGGATGCTTAAGACTGATGGAAGAATTCTGATTCAGGTTCTCAATTACGAAAAGATTTTAAAAGAAAAAGAACGTATTGTAAACATCACCCAAAAGGATAACGAATACTTTATCCGGTTTTATGATTATGGAAATAATGATTTAACTTTTAACATCTTAAAATTTAATGCGGATAAAACTTTTGACAAAGAATTAATATCAACAAAAATATTTCCATATAAATCAAAAGAATTAAAACAGTTGCTTAAAAAAACCGGTTTTAATAAAACACAATTGTTTGGCGGATTGGATAAAAGCTTATTTAACCCCAAAGTTTCAAATGATTTGGTTATATATGCAGAAAAATAAAAAGGTACGGTTTGTCCGTACCTTAAATTACATATACTTATATTTCGATAAACTCAGTGCAGCAATTCTATTTTGCTAAAAGCATCTTACGAGTCTGAACAAATTCTCCGGCTTTTAATTGATAAAAATATACTCCTGATGATAAGTATGGTGCATTAAATTCTACTGTATAATTTCCCGACTCTTTTTCATCATTAACCAATGTTGCAATTTCATTTCCGAGAATATCATACACTCTTAGTATTACTTTTTTTGTCTCTCGTCTTTCGTCGATAGGTATTGTATAGCGTATTGTCGTACTTGGATTAAACGGATTAGGAAAATTTTGATATAGAGCAAATCTTTCAGGCAGTATTTCGGATGAGTTCTCGTCAACATTAACTGGTTGAGTAAAATTATTTCCAATCAAGTAAATTGTTGATAAAGTTCCAATTTCTGCACAGTTGATGTTTAAGATTGCGGTAGAATCCCCGGTTGTTGGAGTGTATTGTATTGTTAAATCATAAGAATGATTTGGTTGAATTGTTTGAGTCCCTCCGCCGCTTATTATTGAAAATGCGTTTGAAGTATTATCAATAATACTTGCTCCACTAAAAATCCATTCACTACTTCCGGTATTAAAACATTGAATTGAGTTTGAGCTATTGTCTTGATAATAATATTGATAAATACGATAATTACTGAAACTACCATGATTAACTATATCACCCATTATATAAACAGCAAAGTCTTCTCCCTGAGTTGGTTCATCTCTAATCAATCCATTGTTCTCCAGATTTCCAAAAATATATAGCTTGTAAGTGTGCGCGCCGCCGCCATAGGGTATTGATTGTAAAGTATCAGTTACAAATAAATTGCCGCAAAATTTATTTCCATCATCTATCTTAACAATACCTCTAATTTCAGCATTATTAAAAACAGTAACATTTTTTAATTGAGCATTTTTAATTATTGCTGATTTAATGTAACCGTTATATAAACTGCCGGTTAAGTTGATTTCGTAATTATCCATTTGAATTGTTGATTGATTAAGATTACAATCACCTTCAATCAATAAATTACTCAATGCTATTAGTTTACTTGTGGAATCAAGATCAGAAATTGCCGTAATAAATTTACTTCCAATAGACTGAAAAATAGTTTGATCCTGCGCCCCGACAAATTTTATAAAGCTGTTTTCAAAAATTGAATGATTATAAATATTGCCGAAGATTTCGAGTGATAGTTTATCACCAGGATTGTTGTCTCTTATAACTCCGTTGTTTGTAATATCACCTTTAATTTGTAAGATAAATACTTTACTTCCGCCCCCATATTCAGCTGATTGTAATGTATCTTCTACTATGACTGTATTTTGAAAGCAGTTCCCATCGTTTATAGTAACTTTACCTCTTATTTTTAATGTATTTATTGAATTGATATTCTGCAGGGTTCCATTTTGCAGCGTGCAATTTGAGATTATGCCATTTTTTAAATTTGTGCTTAATTTAAGAGTGTGGCTGTCCATATCAAGCAATGCACCATTTAGATTAATATCCTTTGTAACTGTAATATCTGATTGTGCAATTATGCTGCTTGCAGAATTAATATCATTTATAAAACAATCAAAATATTTTCCATTCGATTGGTAAACATACTGCGGCTCAGAGCCGATAAAAGTAGTATAATTACAGCCCCAGATACCATTGTTATTTATGTTACCAGTGATTAACATGTTTAAATCATCATTGTTTAATGGGTCATCTGCATCATAATCATCTTTAATAACACCATTGTTAGTTATGTTTCCATTAATTCTTAGCTTATAAATTCCATATCCACCGCCGTAAACATTTCCACGCAAAGTATCAGTAACTGTTATGTTTCCTTCAAATATAAGTGTATCTTTTATATCATAACCATCAACCCAGCCAGTTGTAAATGTTCCAACGATTTCGAAATTACCTTGCAGTTTACCTTTATTTATTAAACAATTTGGATGGAGTTCAATTGAGTGATTTCCCATGTTTAAAGTATGACCATTTAAATAAAAATGGCCTCTGTTCAAATTCCCCCCGGCATTCCAATCACAGGTGAAATAAAGATTTGTAAGTGCAGTAAGTGATGCATTATTATTGATTATCTTGCTGCCAAATGATTTTCCATGGGCTAAACTTAGATTGTGATTTTCGGATACTTGAAATTCCGTTTCGTAAGGCATCCATATATTGTTGTTTTCAATATCACCAGCTAAAAATATCTTTAAAAAATCTTGAGAGCCATTTGTTACAACGCCATTATTAATTACATCTCCGGCAACATAAACTGCAAAAATACCAGTACCGCCTCCATAGTCACCATTACTAAGTATGCCGTTAGATGTTATTGTTAAATCGTTGCAATAAACAGGATGAATATCATATCCTGTTACATAATGCTGTTGAACAGGTCCCTGTATTACAACATTATCACTCGCACCCGGAACAACTCCTTCTATCCAGGTAGTAGGCAAATGCCACTTACCGCCGCCTAAAGTTGAATGGATTGTAACTTGTGAAATAATGACTTCAGTAATAATCAGACTAAAAAACAGAGCTAAATAAATGTTTTTCATATTAACCTCTTTTAAGGATTTTTATCTGTTTAATAAATGTTTTATTCAATCTTGCGATGCTGAAGTTTCTGATAAATTTCTCTAATATTTCTTTGAACTTCATCCTTTGAAATAAATAATTCTTCAGCAATAGTATGATATGATTTACCAATAGATATTTTTTCAAGAATAACTTTTTCGATTAATGTAAGTCCATTCTCCTGCTCGATCTTACCATATTTCCTTCTCCTGAAATACTTGACTATCAGTTTGTAGCCGAACAAGAACATGGAAAGATTCCTTTAATAATTACAGTTAAAAAGTAATTTAATTGTTTTGCTAAGGCACTACATGAATCTGTAGTTTTATCTTATAAGAGAGCTGTATTATAGATAGATTTCTGAGTGATGATAGACATTTGAAGAATATCGAATTTTGAAGTTTGGACTTTATAATTTACTATTTGGGCGGAGCGATCAATCGCTTCTTTATTCCCTGGGCTACTGCTTCTGCTCTGCTGTGCACATGCAGTTTTTCATAAATATGTCTTATATGATAATAAACCCCATCAATTGATAGACAAACTTCCTCTGCTATTACATTATAAGGTTTTCCGTATGCCATTAAATTTAATATTTGCTGCTCACGATCATTTAAAATAGATTCACGTGTCCTCTCATCATCCACCTTAATGTTCTGAAATATACTTATAACTTTTCTTGCAACACTTGGTGTCATTGGTGAACCACCGTTATAGGCATCAATAAGTGCATCCATCAAATCAGATGGTGATGTACGCTTCGTCAGGTAACCAACAGCACCTGCACAAATTGCCTGAAATATTTCCTCACTATCTTCATAAACTGTACACATTACTATAAGAATATTTGGATATTTTTCTTTTAAATATTTTACTCCTTCAATTCCCGAAATCCCCGGTAAACCAATATCCATTAAAACCAAATCTGTTTTCATCCAGATATCAGATGCAAAAGCATTTTCACAATCTGAAAATGAACCGACGAGACTAAAATTTTTATTTGCCTGGATTACTGCTTCCCAGCCTGAGCGGGTAAATTTGTTATCTTCAATAATTACAATTCGGATAATTGATTTTATGTCTTTTGAATTTTCGTTTTTCATAAATATCTAATCACTTTTGCTTGCCCAAAGGTAGTTTAATATTCCAATTCGTTCCGTTCCCAATTGCAGTGTATAGTTCTGCCGAGCCATTTAATGATTTTGTTCTCGATCTAATATTTTTAACTCCATTATTTTGTGAAGGATTTGAGGAATCAAAACCGGAGCCATTATCAGAAATGTTCAGATATAAAAAATTGCAATCGTTAAATAGTTTTATTTCAAGTTTTGTACAATTGGAATGTTTTACTGAGTTTGTAACAATCTCTTTAAATATCAGCCATAGATCATGCCGTTGATCCATTCTAAGCGATTTATCTGAAAAGTTATCCGGTATTTCAATTTTATAATCAATGTTTTTACTTTCACAAAGATCACTTGCAAATCTTCTAAACTTTGGCAGAACAACACTCCAATCATCGTTATCCGGATTTATCGACCATATTATATCACTCATAGAATCCTGAATTTGCGCTGCGCTTTCACTGATCATATTAATTAATTTTTTTGCAGCAGACTTTTGTTCTTCCTGCATTTCGGTTTTTATTGCATCAGCAAAGTACACAATGCCTGTTATGCTTGCACTTACTTCATCGTGCAGATCACGAGCTATCCTGATTCTTGTTCTTTCAATTTCCAAAAGTTTATTCAGTCTGTATCTATGCATTGCATATAGCAGCAGCATTAAAACGATAACGGTAAAAGACCTAAACCACCAGGTTTTCCAGAAAGGCGGGGCAATAATTATGTTTAATACAACTTCTTCAGGATTAAATATACCAGAACTGTTAGAACCTTTTAATCTGAATTTATAATTTCCATTTGTTAAATCAGTATAGCTTGCAAAATTTCTTCCGTTTGATTTGATCCAGTCTTTATCAACTCCATCTAGTTTATATTCAAATTGATTTTTTTGTGGTGATGTGAAATCAAATGAAGCAAATTCAATTGTGAAAAAGTTTTGGTCGTAATTGAGATAAATTTCCTTTGAGTTTGAAAGAGAGTTATCTGTAAAAAAAGTTTTATCAAAAACTTTAAAATCTGTTATAGCAACATTCGGAATAAACCTGTTTTCATTAATCATTCTGGGATTAAATATTACAACTCCGGAATTTCCGCCAAAAAACAATCTTCCATCCTTGCTTTTAAACGAAGCCCCTGCAGAAAAATCATTTATAAATAATCCGTCAGATCTGTTAAAATTCCTAAATTTCTCAGATGAGATATCAAATTTTGATAATCCTTTGTTAGAACTTATCCACAAATTATTTTCTTCATCTGGAATTATATTGTAAACAACATTTCCTGCTAAACCATCATCTGAAGTATAACGGACAAAAACATTTTTGTACCTGTCATATTTATTTATTCCTCCGCCCCACATTCCGATCCATAAATTATGATTTTGATCTTCTGTAATACACCAGATAGAATTGCTTCCTATACTGTTCTTATCATTTGGATTGTTTACAAATCTTGTAAAGGAATTGTTTTTTTGTGAGAATAAATTTAATCCGGATGCTATTGAACCAAACCAAAGATTTCCAAAACTATCTTCGTAAATACTAAAAATAGAATTGCTGCTTATGCTGTTAGAATCCTTTGAATTATGATGATAAATAATTTCCTTATGTGTATTCGGATTGTAACGATGAACACCATCAGAAGGCGTTGCAATCCAGAGCTCACCAAACTTATCTTCTCTAATTACAGATATACCGCCAAGTTTAATTTTTACATCAATAATTGGGATAAAATTATTTTTATTTCTATCAAACTTTAATAAAACTCCTGCGGGTGAATCGGCTCCAGGATCAGCACCAACCCAGATATTACCATTTGAGTCTTCATAAATTGCTGTAATTGCATTACTTCCATATTCCGGATTTTGCAAATAAGTAATGAACTTATCAGAATTACTTTCCTTATAATTTATTCCGCCGCCATCTGATCCAATCCACAAATTACCTAAATGATCTTCGCAAATCGCAAGAACGGGATTTGGACTAATGTTAGTTTTACTGCCCGGTGAAAATTGTAAGTGATAAAAATTATGGTTTAACAAATCAAATCTATTTAAGCCGCCGCCGCCCGTCCCGAACCAAACTCCACCACTTTTATCTTCGAACATACTCATCACTGCGCCAATACTGAATGAGCCTTGAACAGAAGGATCATGCGAAAAGTTGGTAAATGTTTTTATTTCCGGATCAAACAAATCCAAACCTTTATCAAAAGAACCAATCCATATTTTGTTTCTGCTATCAACAAGTATGCTCATAATCCTATTGCTCGAAATAGAATGATTATCATCCTTTAACGATGGAGAAAAAACTTCAAATGTTCTTTTTGATTTTGAATAAACACTAACTCCACCATTTGCACTTGCTATCCAGATATTTCCACTTGCATCTTCATCTAAACTAAAGACCATATCTCCGCCAAGTGTGCCCGGATTCAATTGCGAATGTTTAAACCATTTAATTTCTTCAGTAACAGGATTAAAATTTATTAATCCTTCCCAGGTACCAATCCAAAAAGTATTTTGGGAATCGATAAGTAAACATTGCAAGTGTATTGATTTGAACTGATCAGATGTTTTTGAAGTGAAATTTAATTTATCAAAAGATTTTAATTTTTCGTTGTAAAAGAAAAAATCTCCTTTTGTTGATGCTATCCAGATTTTGCCGTTACTTTCCTCAACTATTGAAATAATCTTTATTGGTTTTCCATTTACATCAGCAATAGAAAATCTTTTAAAACTATTCTTTAAATGATCATACAAGCACAATCTGCCTCTTAGGGTGATAACCCAAATATTTCCATTCTTATCTTTAAATACTTTCCTGATTCCAAGATCAGGTAACGAGGTTGAATCATTTTCAATCGGTCTGTAAACAGAAAATTTATTTCCATCATATTTATTCAGGCCATCTTCAGTGGCAAACCACATAAAGCCAATGTTATCCTGTGAGATGGAGAATACTGAAGATTGAGATAATCCATCTTCAACAGTTAAGTGAGTAAAATGATTTTGCTGAGAAAAGTTATTTACATTAATGAATAAAGTTCCAAGAACTAATATTAAAAATGAATTCTTCATCAGTTTACTTCATCAACATTCTCATTGGAATTTCTTATAAAATTATTGAATTATTTTATCATTAACATTTTTTTTGTTTGTACAAATTCACCAGCTCTTAATTGGTAGAAATATATTCCTGATGCTGGGTGCTTGATACTTGATTCTGGATTAAATGTAACTTCATAAGTACCGGCAGATTTTTCTTCATTAACAAGTGTTGCGATTTCATTTCCGAGTATATCAAAAACTTTTAAAGTCACGATTGACATTTCCCCTTTGACATTTGACGGAATTGAGTATCGGATTTTTGTACTTGGATTAAATGGATTTGGATAGTTTTGGGATAAACAAAAATAACTTGTTGGTTCTACAGTATTTGTTTCAACTGATGTGGCTGATTCTTTGTACTTAATTATAAAGAAATCATAATTAGCTTCTCCCGCTACAAATATTTCGTCAAGATCATTTACAACAACTGCATTTCCTCTATCGATACCTGAACAACCTGAATAGGTTGTTTGCCATTGTAGGTTTGAAGTTGAATCAAACTTGGCAATACAAATATCACGGTAAGTATTACTATTAGTAAAACTTTCCCCGGTTAAAAAAATATTCCCAGAATTATCAAAAGTAAAATCATTCAAATAGTCTTCATCATTGCCTGCACCATTATAGACAAATGATTTTTCTAAATCGCCAGATAAAGAATATTGTAGTACACAAAAATCTGTGCCACTTCCACCAGAATTAGGATTTCCATTATAGATATTTCCGCCAATATATAGATGATATTTGTTATCCAGATAGATTAAGAAAGCTTCATCACTTAAGTTTTCTGAACCATCATATTTTCTAACCCAAAGAGTATCACCAATAGAATTATATTTTATAATACAATAATCAGTGTTTGAACTTCCATCTAAATTACTGCTTCCACAAACATAAACATTACCAGTTTGATCTGTTGTTATTGCATAAGAATAATCTGTACTGTGCGCGGGACCATCATAATTATTTGCCCATTTAAGTTCACCATTTGTATTATACTTTATTGTGCAAAAATCATAACTGCCATTAATCATCTGTTTGCCTGTTACATAAACATTCTGATCATTATCAATAGTAAGTGCTGATGGATCATCATATGTATAACCAGGATTTCCATAAGACTTTGTCCATAAAGTATCACCGAGTGAATTTAATTTTACAGTTAGAAAATTAAAACTCTTTGTACCGGTAAAGTAAACGTTTCCATTATTATCTACTTTAAGCCTTTTAGATGGTTTGTTATTGCTTTCACCAATCATATCAGGAATCTGTGTTGTCCAGATTAAGTTTCCATCCGGTGAAAGTTTGATGACATAGAAAGCCCGTTGAATTGTAATAGCACAGCAAGCTAAATAAATAAAACCTGAATCACCTTGCACTATTGAGAGGAAATAATCATCAGCAAAATTTCCGCTTGAAAAAATGTAAGACCAGAGTGAATCGCCATTTGATGAATACTTTATTAGAATTACATCCATTCCATTAGATGTTGTGTTTCCAGCAACATAAAGATTTCCAAAATTATCTAATAATAAGCTTCGTGCACCATCTAAACTGCCTGCAGTTCCGTTGTATGCGAAAGTCCACAGAGTATCAACCTGTGCATTAATTGTAAGCGTAAATGATATAACGAGTAGAAATATTTTTGATTTAATCATTTTAAAAAAACCATCTTCTTTGTTTCTAAAAAGTTGCCTGCTTTTAATTGGTAAAAATAAACTCCACTAGTAAGGGCAAGTCGTTGACTTGCCCCTACAGAAAACTCAATTTCATAAGTACCTGACGATTTTTCTTCATTAACAAGTGTTGCGATTTCATTTCCAAGAACATCATAAACTTTAAGTTGTACAAATTGCCTATTAGCTATTGCATACTGAATATTTGTACTCGGATTAAATGGGTTAGGATAATTCTGCAACAAAGCAAACTCTGTTGGTAGTTGTGTTTCATCTTCAACATCGGTTAAAATTATATTGAAATGATAAGTCTCAGACCAGGGGCCAATTCCTCCATTATTAATTGTTCTTACTTTCCAATTAATATTTTCAAAGTTAATAGCACTCCAATCATCAAAAGTAAATGATGAGATTGTTAGGATTGTATCATATACAATTATGTTAAATAGAGAATCATTAGCTATAAGCAACCGATACTCGTTTGCCGTAATTGTACTGTCCCAATCAAGAACTATTGCTGGAGATGGATTAACAAGCGTAGAATCATCACCGGGGAAAATTAAATTTGGAGCTGTGGTAGTTGATTTGTACATATTCCAAATTTGCTGATCAGTTAAACCTGTATTAAATATTTTTACTTCATCGATCTTACCATTGAGGAATTCATTCAGGTTATTACTTCCATATTGTCTGCATCCAATACTCATATAACTGTTAGAGTTTGATGGATAATTTATTGCTGCTGATCCTACTTCTAATCCATTTTGATAGAACTTTATCTGATCATTTGTTTTTGATGCTGCAATAAAAGTCCACTCTCCTGTTGAGTAATCATTAATTTCATTGGAAGTAAAATCTCTAAAATTATTATCACTGAATACAAAGTAGTTTATTCTGATACCATTTCCCCAGACAGTATGAGTTCCAAAACCAAGACCCCATATATTATCATTCTGATCAAAACCAGCAGAAACAACTCTTGCTGTTGAGATGCTGTTAATATTAATCCATGCACTCATAGTAAAATTCCCATAACCAAAACTATAAAAAGAATTTTGTGGTATCTGAATGCGGCTATCTGTACCATTAAAGCTGTAAGCATTATCTGGATTTCCATATCTGTCAGTAGTCAATACTGCATTAATTGCTGTACCATTATTCTGTAAAAAACTTTCATCATCTGCATTACCGCTGAAAGGAAATGAAGCAATTAAATTATCACCGAAGAAAGTAGTAGTATCATTGTAAAGCTCAACTATTTCATTTTGATTTAATACTCGACTGAAAATTCTAAAATCATCTAACGCACCTTTAAAGAAATTTCCGTTTACATTTTTACCAATTTTAAACTCAATTCCTGAAGCATAGTCCATAGCCAAAGTATGGTTATCCGTCTGCTTTAATTCTCCATCAACATAAATAGAAGTAGTTGAAGTTGTGGCGCTGGTTTTTTGATAAGTTACAACAATATGCTTCCAGACATTTAGGTAATTTAGGTTGTATATGGGATTAAAATATAACCCCGGAGCAGTTAAATTGTAACCATTAAAATAACTTAACTGTCCGCCACTAAAGAATTGTTGATATCTATGTCCGCCATCTACCCAACCTATAACAACCCATGCAGCACCGGGTGTTTCAGTCAACTTGTACCACCAGGAAATTGTCAGTTCATCAGAAAACAAATTTGGATTATCTGCAATTGATATATAGTCGTTTATGCCATCAAACTGGTATGCCCTGTTATTTATGCCAAATCTATCCTGAGTTAGAGATGCCCCATTGACGGTTCCATTATTTCCACTGCCGCTTTCATCATTGGCGTTTCCGTTAAATGGATAGTAAGCAACAAGCCCGGAATCAAGAGAACTTTGTGCTATACCAAATGATGAAACAATTATTAATATAATTATTGTTAGAAAGGTTTTCATAAACCACCTGTTTTAAAATTAAATTTAATGTTTACTTTAAGTTTGCGGAATTGATAATAAGGTATGAACACTGCAGATGCAGCAAAAAATGCGCGAAAAATATTTAGCACAAAAAACAAAACGAACTTTGAACACATATAACTCCCCTGAGAGTGATTTGTGTATTGTAAACTTAAATTAAAATTTTTGTTAAATCAATTATCGTGCAATAAAATATTTTTTTGCTAAGCAATTTTATAATTAAAAAATTCTATCTGATATCCAATATCAACCAGAGATTTCTTATTTTTAACACCAACTTCATTTATCAAATCCGAATAGTTAATCAATTTGATACCATTGCTTTAAAAATATTTTGCTGTTTAGCAAATAACAAAGCGTTTAGCTCTGCTTCACGATGCTGGCGCATTTTAGTAAACCAAAAGTGTTTTCATCAATCATTGCCTGTAATTCAGGATGGTCTTTTCTGATATGACAAAAGAGAAGAATTACTTGATCAAAAATTTTTCTCAACTCAAAAAGATAATCTATTTTCTTTTTTAACTGCGATTAAATACATTGATTCGATTTCACTGGCTCAAACAGGGCTTTGTGTTACTGCATTTGATCCTTCAATTGAGATGATAAATTCCGCAAAAGAGAATTGTAAAAAGACAAATGCACAAATACAGTTCTTTAATTATTCAGCTGCAAGCATTCCAACAGATCATAAGCAACTTAGCGCAATAAAAAGTTTAAGTCAGCAAACTCCTGCCATCCTGAAATAATTTGCCGAGGCGAACGGGAAAAACCTATTTCCTCTCCTCCCGACAGGTCGGGGGTAAGATCAAAGTTTAATCGATAAACCGAATTGAATATTTTTACCTCCATAAGTAACCAGCGGAGTAATCCTTTCGTTGTATTCTATTGTTGCTATTATTGTATGGAGAAAGCCAAATGTGTGAATTAACCCAGCGATAGCTAAAAATACAACCGGAGCGCCTTCATCAATATGCACTTCGCTACTTATTCCTAAAAAGGCAATAGCTGAAGAATAAGCACCCAATCCCAAAATCATATAAAGAGTTGCAGGCAGATAATCTTCAGTTAGGTATAAACCAGCCCCGGGCAATAACAGAGATAATATTGCTGCGCCGGCTACGGAGACTTCTTCTGTGCTTGTTGTATCAATAAAAGTATTTTGTGTAGTGTCAATTTTATTTTCGGTTAACATTCTTGATGGTATATCAACAAAATTACTTTGTGGGTATAAATTGATTGTAGTGATTGAAATGAAAATCGCAATTAAAGAAACTGAAAGGAAATTACTTTTACTCATTTTATTCCTTAATAGAAATGAAAATATATTATTTTATTATTGCCCCTATCAACTTAGTGCAATAAAAATTTTAAGTCAATAAAAAAACTAACTTCTTTTTTCCAGAGTAAATCTTGCAGTAAATCTATCAAGAACTAAAGCAAGTAAAACGCCGGCAAAGTTTACAAGCAGATCAATTTTATCCTAAACATTTGTCATTACACAAAAGCCATCTGTCAACTCGAATAAACTAACTACTACTATTGCAATAAGTGCGGTTATTACATTATTTGTTTTCAATAAGTGATTATTAAATTGAACAATAAAATATACCCCGAATGAAACTGAAAAATTACCAAGATAACTTTTGATAATTTCCGGATTGGGTCTGTTGTATTTTTGTTTTAAGATAAGAAGCACAACCCCGGTAAAGATAAAACTAACACTCCTGAATAAAGCCAAAACAAAAAGTCCGGTACGAAACCGGACTTAATTCGATTAATAATATAAGGCTCACTTTGCAGTAAGCCCGATTTAAAATAAATACGAATTATCTTAATATGATCATTTTCTTAACACTTGTGAACTTACCACTTTCAAGCCTGTAGAAATAAATTCCGGAGGGGAGAGAAGATTCTGCTCTGAATTCAATTTCATGATAGCCTTCTTCAAGTTCACCGTTAAATATTTCTGCTACTTTTTCGCCTAGTGTGTTGTAAACACTTAAACTTAAGTTTGTTTTAACTGGTAACGCAAACTTAATTGTTGTACTTGGGTTAAACGGATTTGGGTAATTTTGATAAAGATTATATTCAGTAACAACAGTATAATCCGAGACCGAATTAGGCCTATCTTTTACTGCGATTAAATTTTGAGTATGATATGGGAATGTAGAGCTTTTATGCGCCCCGATATAAAGCGTACCATCTGAACCTATAGCTGGACACGAATCATATTCTAAATCACCCATATCCAATGTCCATAAAATTGTTCCATAAGAATCAAGACAATAAAAATATGGACCATTGCTTGAACCACAATAAACCTTTCCTTCTGCATCACAAACTAATTCGTGGTTAATCCAATTATCATAAATATCTACACCTAAATCTAAAATAGTTGTCCAGTTTTCATTTCCATTATAATCCAAAGATATTATTGCGCTTTTTTCTTCCCCATTCCGATCCACAAAAGCCGGAAATATTATATTACCATGTTTATCGATTGTTGGAGCGGTAACTTGGTTAAATCCCTGAATTTGATATTTCCAATTTAGTAAACCAGATGGAGAAATCGCAAATAAAAAGTTCTGCTCTAACGTTGTATCTCTTCCTAATACATAAACATTATTTTGATTATCAATAAGAGGTAAACCCCAATTGATAATTCCAGGATTAAAACTCCAATTTACATTTCCTTCCAAATCAGTCGATTTTAAGTTGCCAGTCCAACCAAACTGCCTACTTTCATCCTTGAAGTACATTGTGTCTCCTGTTGGAGAAAACATAATTCCTCTAAGATAAACTCCAGCCCATGGAATTTTTCTTTCTGAACTGCCGTCTGAAGATATTACAATTATTGTGTCAGTTATGGGAATATAAAAATTACCGAATTTATCTCTTGAAATAGTAAAATTTTGAACACCAATAGGTAAACCAGTAACATTCCATTTTTCATTTCCAAAGAAATCTAAAGCATAAATTTTACTATTTCTGCTTCCAAAAAAGATAGTCGAATCATTACCTAATATTGGTCCAACGTTATTTGGATAATAAGTTTCCGTTGCAAAGATCCAATTATCATTCCCATGTTTGTCAAGAGAATAAAAATAATTTACTGTATCCAATGATAATGCTCTTGAACCCATATAGAGATTGTCATCATAACCAATAAGAGGCCCATATATTACACCAAGTGGCATATCTTTTTTCCAGATAACATTATTTGTTCTTGGCCCAATATATTCTGATCTACCTGTACCTTGCATATCTCCACGCAGTATTGGCCAGGGTGAATCGGCTAAAGAAGGCCATGGAATTTTAACCTGCTGCTGACCATGTATTAGTAAATTTGTTGATAAAATAAATAATATTAAAAAACAAAATAATTGTTTTTTCATTACTTGAGCACCATTAGCTTCTTTATTTCAACAAATCCGTTACAACGCATAACATAAAAGTATATTCTACTGTTCAAATCTGAAGCATTAAGCATAATGCTATGTTCACCTGCTTCTTTCATTTCATCAAGTAATGTAATTATTTCACTGCCTAAAACATCATAGATTTTAATGCTTACTGATTGTCTATCAGGTATTGAAAACGATATACTTGTTATTGGATTAAAAGGATTTGGATAATTTTGTGAAAGACTAAATTCATACTTCCTAAAGTTAAATTTATAAAAACCAACGTGGCTGCTTACTATTGGTGTAAAAATAGACTCTCTAGTTCCATTAATCGATGTAATCTTGTAATATGCAGTCATAGACCCACCAGTGCTAAAATCATAATCTGTAAATGATGTTGTGGTTTTTGATACTGTTGCTATTTTGGAGAAAGACCCTGGACTTCCCCTACCACTTACAACAGATCGATAAATACAATAACTTGTCCAGTAATCTTCAATGTTATCTGATTCATTCCAGGTTAAGTATGGATTTCCTGCAAGAGATGATATTTCAACATCAAGTGGTGGTAGTGGTTCTAACTCTGTTGTTATATGTGGTACCGATACAAGATTCCAAATTTGAACCTGTTCCGGAAATGCATTTGATGTATAAACATATCTAAATACACCATTATAAACGCTGAAATCGATTGTGTAGTCGCATCCAGCGGGACAATTTTCTGCAATCGCTGAGGTTCTATCATCAATATAAAAATGATCTTTATATACGTAATTACCGTTCGCAATTGTTTGAACGTATCCAGTTATTTTATATAAAGCTAAACCCATTGTTTCTGCTGGACCAGTTGGATGCTCCCAACATCCAAATAACTGGAATTGATGATTCGAAGAAGGATAAGGTGTGTAAATTGTTGTTCCATTATAATCATTTGTTAAATCATGTATATTACTATATGCTGTCCAACAAAGCTCACTCCATTTTTCAATTTTTATTGCAACATTTTTAGGATCCGATGAATTGTCTTTAACGTTGATCATTAACTCACCGGCAGTTACTTATTCTTGTGCGTTTAGCAAATTGGCAAGTAACATAAAAAATATAAATGCTATTTTTTTCATTGGATACTCCCTTAATACTTAATTAAACATATCAAATTTTACTTCAAATTCAAATTATATTTTGTTAATTGATTGATAACTACAAAATATTAAGGCACGAGTAATCGTGCCTTAAATGATATTATTTCAACAATATTAATTTCTTTGTTGCCGAATAATTTTCACTTTCTATCTTATAGAAATATATTCCTGATGAAAGTCCGGATGCATTAAACATCATTTCGTGATAGCCTTCTTCAAGTTCACCGTTAAATATTTCTGCTACTTTTTCGCCTAGTGTGTTGTAAACACTTAAGCTTAAGTTTGTTTTAACTGGTAACGCAAACTTAATTGTTGTACTTGGGTTAAATGGATTTGGAAAGTTCTGGTACAATACAAATTCTTTTGGAGTTGATACTTCTACCTCAATCTCATTACTGTATTTGAAAGAACCATCAAAATCAATTTGTTTTAGGCGGTAAGCATATAAACCCGGAGTTACATTGTTTTCTTTAAATGAATAAACTGTTTTTTCTGTTGATGTCCCTTTTCCCTCAACAAAGCCAACTTTCAGCCAATCAAAATTTTTGCTTCTGTCTTCCGGTTTAATCTTTTGAATTTCAAATCCCGAATTATTTGTTTCAGTTGCCGTGCTCCAGTTAAACAAAACATTCTCATCTTTTATTTCTGCTATAAAGGATAAGAGTTCTACAGGAACCTCATTCTGCACTGTCATTGAAACAGGAACAACAATTATTTGATTTGCAGGATCATTAGTGCTGATTTCTATATCCATTGAATATTCACCCAATTCAAGGTCTTCAGTATTTATCATCAGTCCGATATTTACTGAGTTACCCGCGTAAATTGTTCCCGAATAATTGTTCAACACCAACCATTCAGGTTCTGCTGAAAACTGAAGTGCCAAATTATTTGCAACATAATTAGCATTATAGGCAACCAGCAATCCAACTGTACCTGCTGCATTTTCAATTCCAATTGTAGCTGAGTTAAGAGTGCCGCTCATATTATTATAATAAACCATTATCTTGCCGCTTGAGTAGAGAACTACCTGAAATGTTAAAGACCCCTGATTGGAATATCTGTGCCAGCCGGTAAACTGCACAATAAACCTGTTGCCGTCTTGTTTATAATGAACCGTACCGGAAGATACACCGTCAAGATCATCCCAGAATGGTGCGATAAATTCATTTGGCACTGCGGTACTTGGGATTGTAGCATTTGTATAAATGTTAGACGTAATTGGTGAAAATAATATTACTCCATTTGAGCTGACATATATCTGAGTTTTAATATTTCCATAAAACTTAAAGTTAAAGCCTAATGGAAACGGTCCTGCATATCCTTCATCTTTCGGGTTAAAAGTACTGGTTGCAGTCCAGTTTGTTACTAATGTTCCGGTAGAAACAATATCATCCCAAACATATTGAGGTCCGTTAGGTTCATTACTGTCAATCCATTTGTAGCCAAACGCATCGGGACCACCGAAACCTTCAAAACTTAATCCCGGCAGATCATTTGGAAAATCTTTTATTGATTTAATCTGATTTTCGAAGCGATCATTAACACCTGTTAAAGTTACAATTACATTATCCGGGAAAGTATTGTTTTTTAATTCAATCAAATAATCAAGCGTTGAATTTTGTGAGGATGCATTTGACAACACAAGATATTCTGTAAAGGTTGTGTTTGGTATTGCAGTACAATGTATTGAATCAGCACTGACTGATGCAAGCGGAGTATATAGAGTGACACCGGTTGGCACATTGGACATAATTGATTTGTTGTTCCACATATCCATTGCTTTTGCAGCAAAGTAATAAGTTGTGTTAAAATTTAATCCATCAATTACAAATGATCTTGGTGTGCCGGCTGTATCTGAAACACCAGTTAATATTCTTTGTTCAGCATTATTAAAATCATCATCATTAGTAATCGGATTAGTTGAGAATCTCAGATCATAAGAGGTAACTCCATTAAAAGTCGAATCATAAGGAGCAGTCCAGTTTAATGACAGTGAATTTGAGGTAGCATCACCAACAGATAAATCTGTAATCTGATCAGGCGGAGTTGTATCAGGCGGAATCTGTCTAACAACAGGTAAAGAAGGATCGCCCATCAGGTTGTACATTTCTAGATATCTTAACACCATTCCTGTAACACCGCCGTAATAATTTGCAAGATATATTTTTGCCTGATCAAACATAGGGGTAATACGGGTAATGTCATCAATAAACATCGCATCGAATAATCTTCTTTCAAGTATATCATCTTCATCCCAATAGGAATTTACAGATGAGCCATAAAAACCTGATCCGCCGTTTGTGGCTCTTATCCATGTTTCGCCAAAACTTTCAGATATCTGATAAGAGCCGGTAACGCAAGAGAATGAGTAAACAAATGGATACATACCTGTATTGGTTAATGCTCTAACTTGTGATTGCGTTAATTGCGGACCATCAGCCCAGTATGTTTCTGCTCCATGCCCCGAATAAACTGCAAACCGCTGATTATCATTTAAAGCATTAATCAATTGTTGAGTAGTAGCGTTGTAAGTAACTGTGTAGAGTTTCAGATTTACCCAGTTGTTTGGCTGAAAATGAGTGTTGATACAATAATTGTGTGTTCCTTCAGAGTACTGATAATTATCAGTTGATGCCATCCAGATATTTTTTTTAGGCAATGTTGAGATATAAGTTTCCATATAAATGGATTTATTAAGTGCGTTTTGTAATTCCTGCAAAGTTGTAACAGAAAATCTTCCGATAAAAGCATCAGCAAATTTATCACCGCCTGCAAGCTGTACATAATTAAGATCAGTATTCGGACTTCCCGTTCCGCTTCCAATCCAGGATGGAATGTGCTGAACATCTCCGATCAGAATAACAAACTCCGGTCTTGTTGCCGGATCATCGTATCTGTTCTGAATAAAAGTTTTAATGGCAGTTGTAGTTGTTCCGGTTACAGTTGTATTAAAAAGATCAATAGTAAAACCCTGCGAACCTTTATGTGTTACAAATGAAGATAACCCCGATTCAAATGTTGGTGCAGTAATAATAAGCATTCTCATTGACTTTATACTTTGCTGTGGCTGGTAGTTAACAAATATGCCTTTTAGAAAGTCATTGAATGAGTCTGATTTCCTTGCTTCAGTTTCAACAGGATCGTTTAAAATGATTTCAAAGGTACCTGATGAAGTTATTGCTAGTTCATTATCCTTTGGATTATAGTTAAAGGGATAAATCGTTATCATAATTCCGGAAACACCGCCAATATTAAAAGGTTCGGATAAACTAACTAACTGTCTTTCAATACCTCTTGAATTATAATAAGACTGGTTAATAGTAAAAGGTCTGTCATCAAGTGATTTGTTCTTTTCCCAGGGCATTTGTTTAGGATAAATTTGTTTATCTAAAGTGATGGTTTTAATATCCTGACTAAGTTTGCGGACAGAAGGTGATTTTTCATCATCACCTATAAACAAATTAAAAGATATTAATGGTAAAGCCGGTAAACCAACATCTGGAGTAACCCCATAACCTGAAATTTTTATATCTAAAAACTCTTTACCATTACCAAATACCTGATTGTATTCAAATGGCATTAAAGAAAAGTTTACCTTATAACCGTTATTAGTTTTAACGATTGAGATTCCCTCTGGTTGAGCAAAAAGTGTTGTGCTAAAAAATGCTGCAGAAAGTAATACAACAAACACAAAACCAAAATAATGTTTCATAATAAAGCCCCTGCTTTAAGTGAGTTAAAATAATCCCTGTTTGAGGTGAGTTAATTAATTAAAAATATGATATGTAAAATTATATTAAAAATGATTACTTAACTAACAGATATAATTAGATTTTTTTTGTAATAACAAAATCAATTTATTTGAGAATCTGATTATGAAAACAAGAAAGAACTATTTCTTATAAATATAAGATACTCCTCCATATTTTTTTTGTAATTTTAGTTAGCTTTGAAGCAATTAAAAAAAGGAATTTACTTTGGATTGGAAATTACTTTTATCAGACGATCGTCTTGGAATAAATAAATCGCAGCTTTCAAAGAATGATGGACGAAGTCAGTTTCAAAAAGATTTTGATCGAATAGTTTTTTCTCCTGCTTTTAGAAGATTGCAGGACAAGACTCAGGTTTTCCCTTTACCGGAAAGCGATTTTGTTCATACAAGATTAACTCACAGTCTTGAGGTCTCTGTTGTTGGCAGATCACTTGGAAATCTTGTCGGACAAAGAATTATTTCACGATATCCAAAACTCAAAAAAGATTACACTCAATTTCATTTTGGTGAAATTATTGCAGCAGCCTGCCTTGCTCATGATATTGGCAATCCGCCTTTTGGTCATTCTGGCGAGGATGCAATCTCCGAATACTTCAAAAATGGAAACGGTAAAAGATTTAAAGAAAAAATTAGTGATGAGAAAAAATGGAATGATCTGATTCGCTTTGAAGGAAATGCACAGGGATTCAGAATAATTACAAAACTGCAAAATCAGGATGTTGATGGAGGACTGCAATTAACTTATGCGACATTATCCGCCTTAAATAAATACCCAAAAGAATCTTTAACTGATCGTGAAATCAAATATGGGAATGGATATAAAAATATTTATAAGAAATTTGGTTTCTTTCAATCAGAAAAAGATTTGTTCAGGTTAGTTGCTGAGAAAACCGGACTTGATAAACCAGACAAGGATGAAAATTATTTGTGGTTCCGTCATCCGCTTTCTTTTCTTGTTGAAGCTGCTGATGATATTTGCTACAGTATTATGGACCTTGAAGATGGGTTTCGTTTAGGTCTTCTATCCTTTAAAGAAACAGAAAATTTACTTTTGCCTTTAATTCATAAAGGTGATTTATCAGGCTACAAAAAGCGGGACGATAATGAAAAGGTTGGTTATCTGCGTGCAAAAGCAATCAGCGATCTTGTTAATCTTGTTGCAGATGCTTTTATGGAAAATGAAATAGAAATTATTGCAGGAAAATTTAAAAAAGAATTGGTAACGGTGATTTCAAAATCAAGTACTCTTAAGAAAATCGAGAAAGCTTCTATTGAAAAAATTTACAGGCATAGAAGTGTTGTTGAGCGTGAAGCTGCAGGCTATGAAGTGCTTGGTGGTTTGCTTGATACTTTTATTACTGCTTATAACGAATATTCCAATCATAATCTTACTCCAAAATATCGTGCAATAATCAATCTTATTCCTAAGAGATTTTTCTACAATGAAGAAAAATATCCCGAACTTTATCAGAGGCTTTTACGTATAATTGATTTTATTTCCGGTATGACAGATTCTTATGCTGTTTCGATCTATCGAAAGATAAAAGGTATTTCTTTACCGGGTGGTCGGGTAACAGAGTAACTAAATTATAATAGAACGCGGATGACACAGATTGCGCGGGTTTGCACAGATTAAAAACAGGAGGATTTATATGCTGCACGAAAATATCACAAAGAAAATTATTGAAGCTTATTATAAAGTTTATAATTCTCTTGGTTATGGATTTTTAGAGAAGGTTTATGAAAATGCTTTAAAGATTGAACTTAAGCGAGCAAATCTAAAAGTTGATCAGCAGAAAAATGTCAAAGTGTTTTATAATGAGTTTGAGGTTGGTGATTACTTTGCAGATTTAATAGTCGAAGATTTAGTAATAGTAGAATTAAAAGCTGCTGAA
>Ga0208462_1000188_pt1 | contig 82410 bp, 94 predicted proteins | sample AD_SCU001_MetaG_FD_184452 | JGI IMG/M metagenome (GOLD analysis project Ga0208462, IMG submission 184452) | Active sludge microbial communities of municipal wastewater-treating anaerobic digesters from China - AD_SCU001_MetaG (SPAdes) (version 2) | ecosystem: Engineered > Bioreactor > Anaerobic...
ATTAGTTCTAGTTTGTTCTTCTGTACTCGCCGCAGGTACTATCGGCATTGCCATTGCCATCGCCATCATCACGCCCACCAGCATAACTGCCAGGAGCACGGAAAGCGCCCTCATTCCAATTTTTCCATTCATGCGTTTTTCCTCCTGTTTCTTTTCCCGGAGGCAGGAGTAGCATACTTTCAAGTACCAAAAGAGCATACATCCAAATAGCCTCCGGGCTTGCGGGGCTCTATCATCCGGGGCGTCAACCGTGGATGGAGGGACCCCACGAACTCTTGCAGACGCATCCTCGCGCCCACACAATGACATGGGCACGAGTTTACTTATAAATTCTGTCCGATTTCTTTACACGTCCGGGAGATGTTTATGAAAATGCGAAGGTACACCACTCCTCGGGCGCGGAACACATAGGAAAAAGCCTCTTCTTGTGGTAGAGATACCAGTCTTCGATCGGCAAGTGAGTTCAGGGATGCGATGGAGATGGGCAAGCACTCGGAGCGATGCAGCGCATTTGCCACTGCCAATGATGGACAGTGCGGCTCAGGAGTGCGCCGATAACGATAAAGAGAGGAAACCGGAAGGTTTGACCAGGACAAAGGACCCTCACGAGGGTTGGACCGGTCAGAACCTTTTCGCCTGCACCATGTGGACAGAATGATAGGCGGGTCCTGAAACCCATCGGAATTTCAATCAAGGGTTCCATCGAAACCATTTAAATCGCTGAAAAAACCTGAGACTCAGACGAAACCAGGAAAGAATCTTGTTTTCACAATAAGTGTAGTCCAGATACTCTCTTTCACAAGATGGTTCATGCCCCTATCACTCACCCATCTTTCGCAGTTTCAGGCCGAAATAGACAAACGATAGGGTTAACGCCGCGGCATAACCAACCCCGATTAAAACTCGCGGGTCCGGCACAATCGCGATCGGTACCAGAAAAACGATCACCATCAGGGGAAAAAACGCCAGGACGGTGACCGGCACCGACAGGGCTCTCAAAAGTTGATAGAGTACGGGTTGGTAAGATCTGATCTCTTCCATAAATGACTCCTCCGAAGATGTGAACCGGTTTGCACCGGAATCCACGATGGAGACGTCAACGTTCTCCTATAAACGATCTCTCTCACAATCATCTACACATCAAGCCCGGCAGGTGGAAATTCACCCCGAGAATGACTGTAATGGGCTGGAAACGTGAGCCGCGCCGGATGATGGAGGCGAGGATCATCCCGGCACCTGCTCACCGATCGAAACCCTGATGCCGGGCATCGTCCAAAATCCCGGACATATGCCCAAAAGATCGGACATTCGGGAGGAACACCTCAGGGTTCTCTCCTCCTCCACCCGGGGCTACGACCGAGCGGTCTCCAGGTATCTTCCCATCAGCCGTGGATAGGCCCGGACAACCCTTGAATATCCTGGAAAAAAACAGGTCATCTGCCCCATTACCAGAGACAGAACGTGGCTGTTTCCCCTCAGTGGAGCAGCCACGCGTGGGACTACCGCATCCTTGCAGAGGTCTGCCGGACCGGAGAATTTGTTCTGCGGAGGAGGAACCGTTCACCGCCGGGGTACTCAGCCGGGTCATCCCCGTCATCAAAGAGAGCTGTGCTGTCTTCGGAAACCACGCATCAACGTCTTCTATGTAACTCCTTCACACATTTTCAATCGAGTAATCGCCCGATCTGGTCCACCACCACGCTCGCCGATGCCACCACGTCGCGTGCATCGGCTTCCGAGTAAACACAGCCGTAATCCGCGCCTTCTCGCGTGCGCATGGCGAAGTTGAAGTCTTCAAGAACAGATGCCGGGAGATGACCTTCATCGACATAGAGGGCCTCGACGGCATACCGGAGGCAAGAATGGCTCTTTTCACGGTAACCTCCGGAGAAGATAAGGGCACGAAGGGCATGGAACTGCGCGTAATAGCCCTGGATGATTGCCCACTTCACATTCCCCTCCGCGAGAGAATGCTCTGCTGCACCCAGATCCTGCTCCGCTTCCCGGAGCTCCTTTGCGACCAGTCCGGGGTCGACCGGGATACGGACAATCTTTCCCCGCTCAAGGCACTGCTCGAACCGATACTTCATGGTTCTTCCTCGATCAGGACTTTTCCCGCAAGAATCCGCTCATAGAGAGCCGGATCGGTGGTTTTAAGGGACCGGAACTCCCCGGGTGTGAGGATGAGCGGCGAGATCTCGCGGTCGAGCCCGGCCTCGACCACGGCGACGCTCTCCGCTGCAGCCCTTGCATCATTCGTCTCGATGACGAGATCGATGTCGCTCTCGTGGGTATCGTCGCCGGTCGCCGTGCTCCCGAAGAGAATTGCCCTCGTTACGCCGCTGCTTCGCAGGCGAAGGATCAATGGGTTGATCTCGACGAGTGTGGCACAGATCTTCACTTCACGGAGGAGCGGGCTCTCCATCGCTGCCCGATAGACCACAAGGCGCCCACGCTCTTCACGGTGCACCAGGCCGGCCCCTGCCAGGCGGGCAAGCGTCTCGCTGGCCGAGCCCACCCCGATCCCGAGCAGCCGGGCAAGCTCGCGTACATAGTAGCCGTCGTGATAGTGCCGGCCCAGGAAGCGGAGGAGCGTGAACGAGGCCCCGGAGAGGATGTTCGTACCATCGAACATACGTTCATAATTTTGAACAATAACTATGTTAACCTGCCGGTGCAGCCCACGGGAGCGCACGCAGGCGAGATACTCCCCCGGTGTGACGATTACGCTGTGGAATCCGGCACAAATGCTATTACCGCGCACGAGAGGTCATACGTTCTCCTATAAACGATTCCTCTCACAATCATCTGGGCATTAGGCTCTTCTGGTGAAAATTTTACTTGAAAAAGGTCACAACGGGCTGGAAACGTGAGCCGCGCCGGATGATGGAGGCGAGGATCATCCCGACGACCGGAACCCTGATGCCGGGGACCGTCCAAAAGATTGGACATCGGGAGGACCGTCTCAGGTCCCTCATCCCCGGAGCGCCCGCATAAACCGTTCCCGGATCTCCTCCGGGGCGAGCGGAATATTCGGAACCGCCGCGTTCCCGGGCTTCAAAACGACATGGATGAAGGTCGGCCCCCGCCCCCGGTCATCCCAGGCATCTTTCAACTCCCGCTCGTCCTGCACCTTGCACGCCTTTTTGAGCCCCGCGGCACGGGCGAGGAGCTCTATGTCCACCTGACCGTAGGCGTTCGTCAACTGATTTCCCGTGCTCCCGAAGGCCCCGTTGTCCAGGCAGACGATCGTGAGGTTCTCCGGCGCCTGTGCCGCCACGACCGGGAGGACGGCGGTTCCAAGCAGGCTCCCGTCGCCGTCGAGGACGACGACATCCTTATCAGTCTCAAGGGCAAGCCCAAGCCCGATCGGGGTCGCCTGGGTGTAACTCCCGAGCATGTAGAAGTTCAGGTCCCGGTCGTTTGCCGCATAGAGCTCCTTTGAGGGGACGCCGATGTTTGCGACGACCGCCTCACCATCGAGGGCGGCCGCAATCACCCGAATCGCGTCGTTCCGGGTCATCACCGGCTCGCGGAACGCCCGCCGGTACTCGAGCATCGAGTCCCGGGCCCGGGGCGGAAACGGCTGTCCCGGCCGGCAGGCCTCCGGTGCTCCCTCCCAGAACGAGGGGAGGATCAGCCCCACGTGCGGCCGCATCGAGTCGTAAGCGTCCCGGATGACCGTATCGATCAGTTCTTCGTCCTCAGGATCGCGGATGATCGTATACGAAATCCCGAGCGCGGTAAGCACATCCGGGATCGCCCGGTTGAACGGCACCTGGGCCGGGATCGCCTCCCGATAGACCCCCCGCCAGCTCGCGAGGACGGGGAGAGGGAGGCCGAAAGTCACCGTAAGGGACATGATCGCGTTCAAGGAGTTCCCGAGCCCCGAACTCTGCATATGGAGCACCGGCCGCCCGCCGGCCATCGCAAGCCCGGCCGATATCCCGACGCCGTCCTCCTCCCGGGTGAGGTTCACCGCACGGAACCGCTCCGGGATAAGGGCGCAGAGGTCCTGCGTCCGGTCGCAGGGGAGACTCGCCACGGTATCGACCCCGAGGGCGGCGAGCCGGTCAAGAACACATCCCTCACGCACGGATAGCCGCCCCCTGCTCCGAGATCCAATCAAGGACGGCACCCCGGACATCCCCCGCGAAGGCCTCATCGGCCCGGACGTTGAGGAAGGGCTCGACCGGGTAGCGATCGAGGTCTTCTGCTGCACGCTGATACCCCCCGCCGGTCACGTTCAGGAGTATGTGCTTCTTCGGGTCGATGAGGTCCTCCTCCACCGCCCGGGCGAGCGACGCGACCGCGACCGCGGCTGCCGGATCGAGGTCGATCTCCTCGGTCTCGGCAAAGAGCCTCCCGGCGCTCCGGGCATCCTCGTTTCCGACCGCGTACATCCTCCCGCCCGAGGCCAGAAGTGCGTCCCGGACCCCGCCCCGGATCCCCCAGGGCGGGTGGCGGTTCGTGAGGACATCGGCGTAGACACGGGCGATCGAGGCTTCAGCGTCGGGCATATCCTCGGCCACGATCGTCCTCCTCCCCGCCTCCCAGGCGCGGACCATCGGGACGAAGGGGAGGTTCTGGGAGAGATGGAGTTCCGTGAGGCGGGAACCGAACCGGCCGTCGGCGACGAGCCGCTCCGCGGCTTCCCAGGCGGCGATCCCCCCGGTCCCGCTCCCGACCGCCTGGAAGTAGTAGTCAGGGAGCCTCCCGGCGGAAAGCGCCCCGTCGAGCACCACCGTCCCCATCCCGTCACGGCGGGCGACGTTCTTCGCCCCGCCCTCGGGGACGATCCCCGGAAGAGAGCAGACCTCCCGCCCGAAGGCTATAGAATCTGAGTAGTCCCCGTCCACCGTGATGAGGCAGACGTTCTCTGCCGGGACGGTCGTCCAGAGCCGGCCGGCAGCGGCCGTCGGGACCACCACCACGACCGGGGTCCCGGTCAGCCCCGAGACCTGGCAGAACGCCCTCCCGGTGTTCCCCGCTGATGAGACCTGGATGACCCCCCCGGCCCCCTTCTCCCTGAGGCGCAGGGCCGTCGGCTGGGCTTCGAGCTCCTTGAACGAGCAGGTCTCCATCCCCGCACCCCGCTCGGGCCAGTAGCCGGAGAAGGTGATGATGAGGTTCGAGAGCCCGAGTTCCCGGGCGAGACGCTCGCTCTCGTAGGAGACCGGGCCGGCATCGACCCTGAGGTGGCCCTCGACCGGGAGCCACTCCTTGTAGCGGAAGACCCCGGGAAGACTCCGGAGAGTGAGGCGGCGCTCCCTGTAGACCGTCCGGAGGAGGGTGTCGCACCCCGACGGGCAGTCGAGGGTGTAATGGTCGGGGGAGGACCGGCCGCACCCCGGACACCGGAGGAGGTACTTCTCCCTCATCGGACCCCGCCCCCGGTGAAGGTGAACCGGCCGTCAAGGACCATCTCTTGTAAGTCCCGGCAGAGGTCTTCCGCAAGCGTCCTGCCCGACTGGCGCAGCGTGATCGGGACCCGCCGTCCCCTGACCCGGAGCGAGCCCTCGCCGGCCTCGAGGGCGTCGTTTGGGCAGGCGGCAAGACAGGCGGTGCAGGCGAGGCAGCGGTCGCGGTCGATACCGGTCTCGCGGGAGAACGCACCCGTGGGGCAGACGGTGGCCGCAACACAGGTCGAACACTCCTCGCACCACTCGGGGTGGTAGGTCACCTCACGGTCGGGCTGCTGCCAGACGTCGGCATAGGTCGCCTCCCCGAGGACAGCCCGGGTGTTGATGTCGGCGACCGGGAGGGGGATCTCCTCGTCGAGGACGCGGAGCCCCGCGACCTGCCGGTCGTCGAGGACGGGGATCGCGACACCGAGGCTCGTGATGCACTCCGGGCCGGCGGAGGTTTTGAACCCGCCCATGTAGCGGGGCTGCATCCCGGCCATGTCGGCGATGACCGTGAGGTTCGGGCGCTCTGGGGTGCTCCGGGTCCCCTCGCCGGTCACCATACCGACCGAACCGTTCAGGAGGACCGGCGTCCCGGCACTGACCGCGAGCCCGAGCGGGTCGTTCTGGAGGGGGTTGATCTCGCCGCACCCGCTGACCGAAACCTCCCGGCAGGGCCCCTGGAGCCCCCCGACCGAGAAGATCGTCTTCACCCGGGTCGGCTGGCGGTTCAGGTAGGCGGTGTAATTCCGGTAGGCGGTCCGGGTGGTGAAGAGCCGGGCGTAGGAGAAGTCGTCGATGGTCACCTTCGCCTCGACCGACCGGTCGGCGGCCTCCACGACCACCTCGATCCCGCGCCCCTCGACGATATCGCGGAAGAGGTGGCCGCCCCCGTACCCCGCCCCGGCGTGGGCGGTCCCCGAGACGATCAGGTCGACGAGCCCGAGCCGCTCGTTCGGGCAGGGGCCGGGCATGCAGGGAACCCCGTTTACCCAGGCCCGCTCCGCCCGTTCGAAGGCCCCCGGTTCCGCGACCGGCACCGAGAGGATCGCCGCGGTCCCCGACATCACCCCCGTGGTCCCGGTGGTGACCACGTCCACGTCCGCGGCCGAGACCTCCGCACCCTCACGGATGAGGCGCTTGAACTCCGCAGCGGTGTAGACGACCGCGGAACCGTTCCGGATCTTCTCGTCGATCTCTCTCATCGTCTTCATAACAACCTGATATCCTCCACCCGCACATGGAGACCCGAGGACTGTGCAAGGACCATGTTCACAACACCCGTGTGTGCGAGGTTCATCATGCAGTAGCCGGGCAGGAACCGCTGCCGCATTCCGAAGGTAGGTTCACGCCGCACCGTCCGGGCAATCCCCTCGAAACCGACGATATGGTATGCCTCGATGTCCTTAAACCCTCCGCCCCGCGAGGCCTCCGGCCCGACGACCAGACAGGTGAGGAGACCGCTCACCGGGCTTGCGTGAAGGACCGAGAGGACGTGCTGGACCGGGCAGCCTGCACCGGCCGGCCTCCCGACGACGATGTCCCCGGCCGTGATCTCCCACTTCTCCACGAGGTCCGGGCGGAAAGGGAGGATGATCTTCCGGGCCGAGACCTCGCCCGGGAGGGGTTCGATGATGAAGTCATACTCCACGCCGAGGACGTCCCGGCCGGTGTAGCGGGCCTCGCCCTCGAACCGGGGGGAGGGGGCGGTCCCGGTGCGGTAGAAGACGCAGTCAGGGAGATCCTTCTCCCCCCGCCGGACCAGGGTAAGGAACGCCTCGCAGGTCGGGGCGCCGCAGGCCCCGCAGTCCTTCCCGGGTGGTTGCCATGCCACGGGTCAGTCCCCCCGGTAGAGGTAGTCGGCGCCCTCGAGTCTCCGGACGACCCCGAAGTGGTGCTGCCACCCGATCTCGGTCTTCCCGATGCAGACGGTGCAGACCCCGAGCGGCGGCGCACCCCGGAGCACGATGGCGTCCGGATCGGTTATCGCCGGGCAGCCCTCGATCGCCCGGAGGAGGTAGCGCATCCCGGTCCCCTGGAGGGCGTTTGTCTCGACGATATCGAGGCACGGGTTCACCTCCCGGATCCGCTCCCGGAAGACCTCCTTCTCGGCCTGGGAGACGAGGTCGATCCTGGTCACGACCGCGATGTCGGCGAGGGCGAGCATCGCAGACATCTTCAGGGGCGTGTTCGTGCCCGAGATCGCGGAGAGGACGACGACACCGAGCCCCTGCGTCGTGTAGGGGGAGCAGCGGAGGCAGAGCCCGGCGCTCTCGACCAGGAGAAGGTCGGCGCCCTCCCCCTCGGCCCAGGCGATGGCATCGCGCATCACCATCACCCCGGCGTGGTCCGGGCAGAGGTCGCCGGAATAGACCTTCCGTGTCGGGATGCCGAACTCGGTTGCGAGTTCCTCGTCCTCGAACGCCCGGACGACGTCGATCTTGAGGTAGGCGATCCGGTGCCCTCCCAGGAGGGAGCGGATGATCTGTCGCACGACGGCGGTCTTCCCGGCAGACGGCGGCCCCGCGACGACGGCGAGCCTCATGCCCCGACCGGTTCCGTGATCAGGTTGCCGGCCCGGATCTCCTCCCGCATCCGGCAGAGGATGCCGTCGAGGCGGCGGGCCTCCCGGAGGGCCTCGTTCTCCCGGCCGTCCGGCTCGATCACCCGCTCGACCGCCCCGTCCCGCATGACGATCCGCCGGGCCGAGAGGAGGGAGACCAGGGGGTCGTGCGTGACGAAGATGACCGCCTTCCCCCCGGCCCGGAGGACCTCGATCACCCGCTCCTTGAAGATCCCGGCGTTCTCCACCTCGTCGAGGAGGAGGATCGGCGCCGCCGCGACGAGAACCGCGTCGGCCACGAGGAGTGACCGGGTCTGCCCGCCGGAGAGCGCGGTCATCCGGGCGTCCGGCCGGATCGCCTCGCCCGTGAACTCGTTTGCGAGGTCGATCGTCCGGCCGACGATCCGGTCATCCTCGATCTTTCTGGACCGGACGTGCATCGCAAGGAACTCTGCGACCGCCAGATCGGCGAGGCACCGGGTGTTCTGGGTGATCAGGGCGACGGGTTTGTGCGCCGGGTCGCGGACGAACTCCTCGGGCGGGCGGGCGCCGTTGACGAGGACTGTGCGCCCTGTCGCGGTGTCGTTCTGGGCGAAGATCTCGATGTCGTTGATGAAGGCGCTCTTCCCCGAGCCGGTGGGGCCGACGATGGATATTGTGTCGCCCGGGCGGATGACGATCGCCTCGAACTGTTCCGGCTCGCCGCTCCGGCTCCGGCCGGGGAGGATCGTGATCTCCCGGATAGGTGTGGGGTCCATGAGAGAACGGTTGCTGCAGATCGTAATAAGAGTTTTCCTATGGGGAGAGAAAAATAACCATACCAGGAAAATATTATCTTTAATATCATACTATAGTAGAATAATGCTTTCGAGAAGGATCTTTGAGACCGACTTTGCCGGGGCCCTCCAGGACGAGCTCGCCCGGCAGGACATGAGCGTCCGGGACCTCGCGGACCGGGCGGGGATCCCGCCCGCCACGCTCTACAAACTCACGTCGGGAAAGGCCGACCCGCGCCTCTCCACCGTCCGGCGGATCGTCAGCGTCCTCGAACCCCGGGAGAAGAGTTTCATCGCGGTGATCGCGGCGCGGTTCCTGCTCGACGACCTCGACAACCGCGATCTCACGATCGGCGAGCGGAAGTACCGGATCCGGGGCTACTCAGCGGACTCACTCGAGGAGTGCATCGTCGCCGCGGCGCGGGCGGACAAGGAGGGGGCGCTCGGGATCATCTGCGCGCCGATCCTTGCGCCGATCGTGGAGAAGATCGTCGACTGCCCGGTGGCGATCATCAAGCCGCAGCAGCGGACGCTTATTGAAGCGATCGAGACGCTCGCAAAGAGGGTTTAGGGGAGGCCGGGACCGGGCGCGGAGAGGAGGGCCGCCCCGCCACCGGGATTGAAGGAGTCAGATCTCCCGGTGGTCCACGAATCCCTGCCGCTCCAGGACCACCGGAAAACGGGCCCGGATGAGATCAGTTAAGTATTCCCTCCATGTCGATGATCGCGTACGACGGATAGAGATAGAAGATCGTCGTGTCGTTGTAGATCATGGCCACCCGCTTGTTCCGCTCGTCGAACACATGGTTGGTATTCGTGAGCATATCCGTCGCCTGGCGATAGCCCTCAGGAAGGGGTCCCGAGACCGGTGTCGACAGCCACCATTCAGCCCCGCAACGCCCGTCGAGCGTCCGGCGGGCCGTTTCGTCGACCCCGATGAAGAACGACAGTCCATCGTTCCGGAACTCTACTTCGGCATACGTCCGGTTCGGGCCGTCCTCTTCGGAGGCCATCCGAACCGAGGTAATGTTCCACCCGTTCTCAAGCAGAATCCCGGCCCGTCGGTCGGCTAGAAGGGTTTCGAGCACCGCCGTGACGTTGCCGGTGAAATTTCCGGGGTCATGCACGGTGATCTCCGGGAGGTTGAGGGCGATCGAGGTATTTCCCTGCCCGTAGTAGAGGGGCGGGGCGGGCGTGGTGTTCTCCGATGCGTTAACCTCCACGGAATCGGTGCAACCGACCCCGAACACCAGAAGGATCACGGTAAACAAGAGGAGGGAGGTCTGTTTCATGCTATCACCATCAGGGTATGGTATCGCGCCGGGATTACCGGGCCTTCATGCACCATCTCACTGCCTCTTCCGGCCGGGGAGGATCAGCAACGCTCCCATGAGCGAGAGAACCCCGACTGCGGGACCGAACCCCGGGACCGTCCGTGGCAGCGGTTCCAGTTCCAGGTCGAGTTCGTTCGCCAGATTCCCGAAGAAAACCTCGCGCCGGAGGGATGAATAACCCTCCTTCTCGATCGTGACGGTCTGCCGGTACCCGGGTGCGTCTTCTACCAGGTAGCCGCCGTTCTCCCCCGTCACGGCCGTCACCGAGAGAGGTTCGTCGTCGAGCCTAAACACTGACTCGAACCGCACCAGCGCACCCGGAACCGGGCTGCCCCTCTTCTCCATCACCCTGCCCGAGACGGCGATCGCCGGCGGCGGCGGGATGCCGATACGGACCGTCACGTTCACAGTCTTCTCGGCCCGGTGCCTGCGGTTGTCCGTTGCCACGACGGTGATCGTGTTCTCTCCGGGAAAGACCGGCACGGAGCAGGAGAACGTTGCCCCGTTCCCGCACCAGATCTCCTCTGCTCCGCTCAGGATATTCACGCTCCGCACGCCCAGAGGGGCGTGGACCTCCCCGGCGACGATGATATGGGGCGGAACGACGTCGATCCAGCAGTCGGCACCCTCACCCGGGGAGGTGATGTTGATGGTGATCGGGTCCTCGACGGACGCCGGACTCTCGTCGATGACGGTAAGGATGAGGTCCCCGGCGGTGTCGAGGACGAACGTCCCGTTGTCGCGATGATAGACCCGGGAGTTGTTCGGGAGCTGGTGCAACCGGGTGCAGGGTTTCTCGACGCCGCCGGGGGTGGGGACTTTTGCGGAGAGGTCGTCGCTGATGGAGAGCAGGTGGTTGCCGTCCTTATCGAAGACCAGCGTCCTCCCGTCTGCCGTATGGACGATGATCGAACCGAACGGTATCCCGGTGGTCCCGCTCCCATCCCATTCCGGCTGAAGGGTCAACACCCCGGAGACGGCGATCGTCTCGATCGACTCGTTCACCTTCAGGTCGGGGACGACGTACCGGTCGAGGTCGATCCCTCCGCCCGCCCCTGCCGCCGGGACGATCGCGAGCAGCATTGCTAGGAGCAGGAAGGACGCCAGTATTTCGATTTTTTCACTCATTTGCTTTCCTCAGGTTTTATCACGGCGTAGGTATCCCCCGGATGCACGGAGCCCCTTTGCCTCCGGATACGCGGGATGCATCAACCGGGAACGGGTGGACCCACGCAGAAGAGCCGGCCTCAATCCCCTCCGGCCACATCAGTCCCGGTAAACCGTCCCGACCCGGTAGTACCGGCCCTCGTACTCGAAGTACTTCCGCTTGCCGGTCTCGCTATCGAAGATGTAGGTGTCGATCGTCTCCTGGTGGATCTTCTCCGGGTACTCCACGCTCCCTACCAGTCGAATATCCCCGGACATATACGGCCCTCCCTCAGCGTTATGCCCCTCACCCCGGAGGAGCGCATCCAGAACCGGCAGCTCCCTGAACGTCTCCTCATCGAGGCGGATGACGATACCCTCCCGGGCCGTCTCCTCCGTGACTTCATAGAGCAGGAGTTCGTCGGGCGGGATGGTCGCGGCGATGTAGGAGGCGACAACGACGTAGCAACCGAGCAGGAGGACCCCGGCGACCACGACCGCGATGAGGTATCGCTTCAGCCGGGTGCTCTTTTCAGGGTGAGACGGAGTCATCGATTCTCCTCATGAACGGCTGAGTTTTCATCCATCTGCCCTCTTTTCGGGGTGTTCTCCCGGTCCTGTGCAGACTGCATGGGTGAATCTGCGCTCCGGGATACCGGTACCCATACGGGAGAGGTCGACGCCCTTCTATAAACGATCTCTGTGACGCGCGTCTACACGTCGGGCCTGTCGGACAGGCCCTGATCCTGAAAGAGGAACCCCTCATATCACGGCCACGTCGTCACAACCACGTAGTACGCCCCTTCGTACTCCAGGTGCGGGTACACCCATGTCTCCCGGTCGGGGCCGTAGGCATCCTGGAGCGCCCTGCTCTCCGCATACGAGACGTTAGCGCCCCCGATGAAGCGCCGATCGCTGGAACCCCACTCCCACGCCGACGGGTTACGCTCCTCGCCACGGATGACCACATCGAGCGCCGGGTGGTCGACAAAGTCCCGCTCGGTCAGGGGGACGACCACGTTCTCTCCCGGCTCCGTCCTCTCCATGACGTAGAGCATCGGCTGCCCGCCCGAACTCTCGTAGGCGTAGAGTATGAGGGCATCGGCGAGCATGAGGCCGAGCGCGACGGCGACGATGCCGGCAAGAACGCAGGCGAGAATAAGCCCCACCGTTTTGAATTGGTTGCCGGGTTCCGGTTTCCTATCTTCTTCCATTCCTGTTGCACCTGTTTTGACCCGATCTTAGTGGAGTAGAACGCGGGTGACGTAGTACACTCCGTCGTACTCGAGGTATGGCGCGCCCTTTGTATACACACCACAGGACTCGGTGAGCACGAGGCATTCGACCCCCGTCATCGGGACCGACGCGTATTTCGGCATGTTGGGGTTGCTGTTGGCCTCCCGGATCGCGGAGGCAAGCACCGGGTGCTGCTTGAGATCCCGGTCGGTCAGGTGGATGACGGGTGCATTCTGCAGATCTTCTTCCCCGACTACTTCCACAGTCAACTCCTGCGGAAGACCGTCGATTCCCGTGATCAGGGCAACGAGGGCGGTATACGTGAGCATAACCGTCGCGACGAGGATGATGACGCCGATGAACGCGAAGATCCCTACAGCAATCAGGCGTTTCCTATCAGGCTTCATACGACCACCCTGTCTCCGGAGCGGCCCGTCCGGCATCAAGAGACGGCCCCCAATCCGGGTGATCCATCGATACCTGCCGGGAGCGAACCGGGTGGGGGCCGGAAAGGTTCCCCGTCCGGGTAGTACACCCTCTCGGCCTTGACGAGATCGCGGAACGTAAAGATCGTGCAGTAGTGGGTACCCACCAGTCCGGAGCCGTCCTTTACCCCATGCGAGACGTCGATACTGTACCAGGGTTCCGTCGTGTTGAACGCCACATGCTTCAAGGGGATGATCTCGCCCTGGCGCAGGGCAAAGAGGGGTCGATATCCGGCGTCATACCCCAGGCCTCCCGACTGCGAACCGACGACGACGATCAAAATCCCGTTCTCACCGGCCAGCTCCCGGTAGGGAATCCGCTCAATCTCCGTGAAAAGGATGAGTGGATGCTCTCCGGAAGGTGCTCTGTCGACCTCCAGAGAGTCCCAGGTCACTCTCCCCGTCGAACTCGCCGCAACCCGATACCAGCGGCGGAGACCTTTATCGTCTCCATAGAACTCGAAATTCAATCGATCGACCGCCCCGTCCCCGTCGATCACGAGCCAGAAATCCCCGAGGATTGCCGTCGAGTTCTCGACACTGGTCCCGTCCTGGACGATCGCCCACATCTCCGAGAGCGGGAGGCCGTAGATGTTCTGCCGGAGAGTGGGGGCGGGGGGTTCGGAGTTATGGACGAGCACGCCCGTGAAGAGAGCACCGGCAAAGAACGCGATGCAGAATGTGAGGGCGATAACTCCTATATGGGTTCGATTCATGGGTTTTCCTCATGGTGACGGGCGACCTCCGGGGACGGGTTGCGGCGCCCACGCGGGAGAGGTCAACGTTCTTCTATAAACGATTTCTGTGACAATCGTCTACATGTCGGACTCCCGAGATTGTTTTTGGGCTAAAAAGAGGCTGCGAGAGCCCCTGAATAAAGGGCGCGCCGAACGGTGAGGAGCACCGGCAAAAAATTGTGAGGGTTAGAACTCGTGCACGGGCACGCACCGGTTCTTCCCCACATACGGCAGGACCGGCCCGGCGAGGTCGAGCCCGAGCGCCTCCCGGAGAACGTCCTCCATGGTGTCCACGGCCACGAACACAAGTTCGTCCCGGACATCTTCAGGCACGTCCTCAAGGTCCCGCTCGTTCTCCCGCGGGAGGATGACCTTCCTGATCCCGGCCCGGTGTGCGGCGAGAACCTTCTCCTTGATGCCCCCGACCGGCAGCACGGCGCCGGAGAGCGTCACCTCCCCGGTCATCGCGACCGTCGGGTCGACCGCTTTGCCGGTGACGAGGGAGGCGAGGGCCGTCAGGATGGTCACCCCCGCCGAAGGCCCGTCCTTCGGGGTCGCCCCCGACGGCACGTGGATGTGGATGTCGCTTGCGAAGAAGTCGAACCGGGTCAGCGTGGCCGCGAGCCTCGAGCGGATCAGGCTGAGGGATATCTGCGCGGACTCCTTCATCACATCCCCGAGCTGACCGGTGAGCGTGAGCCTCCCTTTGCCGGGCATGAACGTCCCCTCGATGAAGAGGATGTCGCCCCCGACCGGCGTCCAGGCGAGACCCGTGACGACGCCGGGCGGGTTCTCCTTCCGCGCCATGTCCTGCCGGACGGTCTCCCGCCCGAGGATCTCCGGGAGCATCTCCACCGTCACGACGTACGGAAGATCAGCGGTGCCCGAGACGATCTTCGCGGAGACGAACCGGGCAACCCGGGCGAGCTGCTTCTTGAGCGCCCGGACGCCCGCCTCCCGGGTGTAGCGGTCGATGATCACCGTGAGGGCGTCGTCCCCGACCTGGAGTTTATCCGCGTCAAGGCCGTGCTCCTCGAGCGTCTCCGGCAGCAGGTGGTCTTTTGCGATCGCGAACTTCTCGTTCTTCGTGTAGCCCGAGATCTCGACGAGCTCCATCCGGTCGAGGAGCGGCGCCGGGATGGTCGCGAGCGTGTTCGCGGTCGCGATGAAGAGCACGTCGGAGAGGTCGTAGGGGACCTCCAGGTAGTGATCCGTGAACGTGCTGTTCTGTTCGGGATCGAGGACCTCGAGGAGGGCGCTTGCCGGGTCTCCTGAGTATGAGACGGCGAGTTTGTCGATCTCGTCGAGGATGAAGACCGGGTTCTTCGTCCCGGCCCGCTTCATCCCCTGGATGATCCGGCCGGGGAGCGACCCGACGTAGGTCCGCCGGTGCCCCCGGATCTCCGCCTCGTCCTTGACGCCGCCGAGGCTGATCCGGACGTACTTCCGGCCCAGGGCGTCCGCGATGCTTTTGCCGAGGCTCGTCTTCCCGGTGCCGGGCGGGCCCGCGAAGAGGAGGATCGAGCCCTGCTTCTCCTCTTTGAGTTTCATGACCGCGAGGTGCTGGACGATCCGCTCCTTGACCTTCTCGAGGCCGTTGTGGTTGCTCTCGAGGATGCGGCGGGCCTCCTTGATATCGATGCTCTTCTTTTCCCCGACCGTCCAGGGAAGGTCGAGGAGGAGGTCTAAGTAGTTCCGGATCCCCTGGCTCTCGTGGTGCTGGCTCCCGCCCATCTCGAGTTTCCTGAGCTCGGCGAATGCTTTCTTCCGCACCTCGTCGGGCATCGTCGAACGCTCGATCCGCTCCCGGTATCCACCGTCGCCGGAGGAGCCCTCGCCCCCGTTGAGCTCCTCCTGGATCACCCGGAGCTGCTCCCGGAGCATGGCTTCCCGGTTCGCCTTCCCGACCTTCTCAGAGGCCTTTTTGGCCACCTCGATCCGGAGGTTGATGCTCTCGTTCAGGTTCACCAGGAGCCGGAGGAACGCAGTGTAGCGCTCGCGCACGGAGACGGTCTCGAGGAGCGACTGCTTCGTTGCGAGGTCCACCGGCATGAAGGGCATGACGAACGCCATAACCTGGTCGACGGACTCCATCCTCTCGACGGGCCGGGTGAACTGTTCGGAACCCTGGAAGTTGCCGCTGATCTCATGGAGGGCCGCCTTGATGTCGCGGAGCATCTCCGCCCGGGCTTCCCCGTCGAGGTCCGGCAGATCCGGGAGCGGTTCGTGGATGGCATAGATCAGCCCGTCGTTCTCGAAGAGGGTTACGGCCTTCACCCGACGGGTTGCATGCGCAAAGATAAGATAGCCATCGTCCGCGGGCTGTACGTGCGCGATAGAGAGAAGGGTTCCGGTCGCGCAGAATGCGTCGGCTGGATCCTCCGAAGGCTCTGCGCCGCTCTTTACGGTCAGCCCGACCGCGGATGCCGACCCGTCGCTCTTCATGGCGGCGATCAGCGCCTCCCCGACGGCCGCCTCGACCTGGAGCTTCGTCCGGGTCTCCGGGTAGACCACGGTCTCGAAGAGCGGTATGACGATAGTCTCGCTGGTATCTGGTTGTGATAAGTGCATGGTGACTCCAATCATTTAGTTCGAATTTACCTAACTTTGTTGCCGGCCAAAAAAAATTACCTGACTTTCCTGAGGATCTCAAGGAGGAGATCCACTTCGGTCTCGTCGAGTGCCCGTACCATCCTCTCGATCATCCGGTTCAGGGCGTTCTGCTCGGCGTTTGCTATCATCCGCCCCTTCTCGGTCAGGCGGATGTACACAACCCTGCCGTCGTCGGGAGACTTCTGCCGGTAGGCGCACTCCATCCGGACGAACCTATCGATCATCTCCGTGACGGTGGGTTTTGAGGTCCTCGTGATCTCGGCAAGCCTGCTGAACGTCACGTCGCCGTGCTCGTCGATGACTTTCAGGTAGGCGATCTGCTTCACCGTCATATCGGCAAGTCCGCATTCGGAGAAGATCTCGTCGGAACACTCATTTTTGATGGCGATCAGGCGATCAAATACCTCGACCAGATGCTCGACCCTTGCCGCCATGGTTGATGCTAGTTAGCTTGGGTTGACCTAACTATAAAGGTTGTGATGGGGCGGGTTGGGAAGCGGATTCCGAAACGATCCCGGTAGAGTGTATGCATCTGCCCGCGATCTGCGCAGATCCGGATCCCTGCGGGTTCAGGTCGCCATTTGCACACCAGGCGCCGTAACCCCCCGGGCCTGCACGATGCCGGCGACGGAGTTTCTTGAGAGGCGGCCGGCACGGCGGTGAGGAGGAGCGGTAAAAGAGCGAGAGGGATCGTCCATCAAAGCTCGAACCCACCGGCAACAACATAATAATTGGCCGGGACCGGGATAAACCCCGACTCGGTGCCTGAAAAAGCCGCATTCACCGTCGCCGTCCTGGTATCCTCCCTCACGAGGTGTCTCTTGCCGCCGCCTCCCTGGTACCTGAGGTCGAACGAGATCGATGTGGCATTCTCCGGAGGGACGAAACCGTCGAGGAAGACGACCGTGGTGTAGGTGCCTTCCGGGGCCCGGGTGAACTCGGCAATGCTCATACGCTCAGGCATCGCGAGCACGGGGGCGAGCACCCGCGGCTCCCCTTTCATCTCAAGCTCGCTGAACGGAGCGGAGATATCGGGCGCGCAGTCATCCGTCGTCGTGAACGCAAGCATCTTACCATAAGACGTCTCCCGGACCTCCGTCCGCCACCCGGGGGGCTGGCGGTTTCTGGTGAACGCCTCCTCCGAGATCGCCGGAACACCGTCCACGTTCACCGGAATCGGGACCATGACCGTGGCGGTGCCGTTCACGGCAAGGCCGGAGAGATCGGTGATCGTGACGATGTAGGAGTTGACCGGTATGGACGAAGAGACGAACGCAGGGCCGAGGAAGAGCAGGAAGACCACCACGGCGAGGATGGTGACCGCTATGAGCAGGTTCAGTACGGTTTTTAGGGTATTGGTACGTTGTTTGTCCATCTTCTCACCATCGCCCGGCCGGGTTGGGCACCGTCTTCCGGGATCTACGCATGAGAACTCAACGTTCCCCTATAAACGATTTCTGTCACGATCCTCTACACGTCGAGCCGGACCCATTCGTTTTGCTCCGGGAGATTCGCCGCAATCCATCAGGGACGTTCGCTGCGCCGGTTGATTCCCTGCCGCACGGACCGGATCTATGGTAGTTTTTCGCGAATGAGAGGTCTATCGAACGCTCCCGATGCGTAGACGATTCGGACAGAGAACATTTATAGGAAAACGTCGACTTCTCATCGAGTAATACGGGAGCCGGCACTCAGGCACGGCGAACGGCCGGACAGGTGGTCCCTGCTGTCCGGGAGAGGAAAACCATGTCGATAGGGATACCATCGGGAACCGCCTTCACCCGGCGGCTTTTTCAGCGCCTCAACGAAAAGCCGTTGCGGGACGATCTGGGGTTTTACTTCGCGATCGTCATAGCCGCATCGGTCCTATTCATGATGTTACCACTCCTTACGGGAAAGGAGCCGGAGATTGACGGAATGCACCGGATCGGGTTCATGGTAGCCGGTATCCTCATCAGCCTTGTTTGGGGTCTGATAACCGGGGCCGTCGCCCTCCTCGCAGTCAGCCTCGTCGAGCACTTCTTCCTGCTCTTCGTCGATGTCCACCGGGAGTTTGAGAAGACGATGAAATCGGCGATCTACGCCCTGTCACCGTTCATCCTCTTCTCCTGGGCGGTTTTTCTCGTGACGAACCCGTTTGCCGGCCTGCTCCTCCTCATCTGTTTCTGCCTGTTGACCTACCTCGGGGTACGGGTGTTCCACGAGAAATCAGAGGACCGCGCCGCCTTCGCCGCTCTGGCAACCGGTGCGGTCCTCGCAATCTACCTCCATCGGTGGCTCCTCGATCCCGTGCTGGTCCTCCTCTCCTCCTGACCCGGACCGTCTGCACCATTCATGCCGGCCCGGCCTGTTGCGGCTCGCTCCGGGATGAATAAGGGCTAAAACCCCGTGATGTGTAGACGATTGTGACAGAAATCATTTATAGGAGGACGTTGACCTCTCACGAAGAGTTACAGGAACCGACAGCCGAACCACATCCCCGGCTCGCGTCCCGAACGGTGCAGGATGTCAGGTAAGACCATCGCCTCTCTTCCCCGGAGCCGGCTGTCGCCGCTCGTCGCGGTCGCGACGTGCGCAGCCTGGGCGTGTGTCGCCGGGACCGTCTCCGGGACCCCGGGGCCGGCGCCGCCATCCGTCCTCCCCGTCTTCATCCTCGTCATCGTCACCCTGGCAGTCGCGGGAGCCGCGACGCCCCTCCCCCTCATCGAAAGCGCGGTCCCGGTCCGGAGGCAGCGACAGGCGATGCTCGCCGCCGTTGCTGCCGCTGTCCCGTTCGTCGTCGTCCTGCTCGTGAATCCGGACCGGTGGCCGGGCGGGCCCGCTCCCCTCAGCAGAACGCCAGATATAGGAAATAACCCCCGATCGCGATGATCGCGACACCGACGATCCGGTCGAAGACCTCGCCGCTCACCCTCGCCTTCTCCTTGACCTTCTTCCCGAGCGCACCCCCGAGCGAACTGATCACGATGAGAGGGATCGAGAGCCCCACGGCATAGACAAGGATCGTGAAAAGCCCCTCGATGGCCGTCTGGTAGAGCGCGATATAGGTCAGGACGATGAGGAGCATCGGCGCCCCGCGCCCCACGGTGATCGCCCCGAACGAGAGCCCGAGCAGGAACGCCCCCGTGACGGAGTAGGAGATGGGCGCCCGGAAGAAGTTGAAGATGCTCCGTATCGGCGGTTTGTAGACGTGCAGGAGCTGCAGCCCCATAAGGATCATCAGCACCCCGCCGATGGCCCACGCGATGGTATCGTTGAGGAAGAGGAGGTACTCCCCGAGGTATCCCGCGATCGCTCCGAGCGGCAGGAGGACGAGGATGGTCCCGAGCGAGAACGACACGGTCAGTTTGAGGATGTTCGCGAGCGAGAGGTCCGTCTTCTGGCTCGTCAGGTAGCCTATCAGCCCAAGGCACAGGACACTGTTGCACGGACAGATGCCGGCGACGAGGCCGAAGACGAAGACCCCGAGGACCGAGGGGTCGAAGGTTGCCACGAAGAGAGATAGGGGTGCAACAGGAATATACCTGTGGCCCCGTATCCCCCGCCGGCCTCCTGGAGTGTTGCGGCTGATATCCCGCACCACCTTCGCGCTTCTCACCTCCGGTGCTCCTGCTCCGGACGTCCGGAATACCACAGGTCGCCCGGGACAGGGTGCAGGGACAGGGCCTCTCGCGTTGACGCGAAGGCCGCGAAGGGGAGGGGCCTACAGCCATACCGTTCTTCGCGGGCCTCCGCGTGAGGCAGCACGGGGTGTGGAGACACCGGGTGCCGCAGGGCATCACTCCGGGGAAGAGTGCGCTGCCTGTTCCGGGGAACTCCCACCGGAGGCATTTAGAGAGGTATTTCAGAGCGGAGGTCCTATATTCCTGGAACATCAATGGTCCCCTGGGAAATAGTATTCGCCGTCGTACCCGGCCTGATCCTCTTCTTCTATGGGATAGAGAACTTTTCCCGGGAGATTCTCGCGGTCGCGAAAGGCAGTTTCGCGAGGATCCTCGGCAGGGTGACCGAGCGGCCGATCCTCGCCGCGCTTCTCGGCGCCGTCGTCACCGCCCTCGTCCAGTCGAGCGCAGCGACGACGATCATCACCGTCAGTCTCGTCAATGCCGGGACGCTCTCGTTCACCCAGAGCCTCGGGATCATCATCGGCGCAAGCGTCGGGACGACCATCACCGCCCAGCTCGTCGCCTTCAAGATGACGGCGTTCGGGCAGGTGCTGATCCCCGTCGGTTTTCTCGTGGGGATCTTTGGGCGGCGCTACCGGTTCCTCGGGAAACCCCTCTTCTACTTTGGTCTTGTCTTCTTCAGTTTAAACCTCATCTCTACGGCGCTCGTACCGTTTCAGAACAACCCCGAGATCATCGGCCTCGTCGCGCAGTTCTCGGCGCTCCCGCTCGCCATCCTGATCGGGTTTCTCGTGACGACCATGGTGCAGTCGAGCGCTGTCACGACCGGGCTTGCCGTCGTCCTCGCCCAGCAGGGGCTGCTCACCCTCCCGCAGGCGATCCCGCTCATCCTCGGCGCACACATCGGTTCGACCACGCCGACCCTCATCGCCTCCTCCCGGATGAGCCTCCACTCCCGGAGGGCGGCGGTGGCCCACTTCACCCTCAACCTCGGGGGAGTGTTCCTGATCCTCCCGTTTATTGTGCCGTTTACCGAACTCGTGATGACGATCGGCGGGACCGAGGCGCAGATGGTGGCAAACGCACACCTTCTCTCCAACCTGATCACGGCGACAGTCTTCCTCCTCTTCATCGGGCGGTTCAGGCAGCTTGTCACGTGGCTGGTGCCCGGGAGCGAGCCCGAGATCCTGATGCGGACGCGCCACCTTGAGGACGGCGTTCCCGACGATACGCATCTTGGTTTCGAGTTGATCCAGAAGGAACTCAAGCACGCCCACGAGGTCACGCTCGACCTCTTCCGCGCGGCGATGACCTATGTTGCGACGTCAAGGGAGGCGGACTACCAGATGGTCGAGAGGCTCAAGGAGCTCAACAGCCACCTTGATAGGAGGATCGGGCAGGCCCTCCGGGAGATCTCACGAAGACAGTTAACGGATCGGGAAGCGACCGAGGTGGTCTTCCTTGTCCGGATGTCAAACGATATCGGGCGACTCGGTTATCTCGGGGCAGATCTCGGGAAATTCTTCCGGAGAGCATCCCGGAATGGAAACGGGGCTCTCACCGTTCTCGCACAGAAGACGGAGAGTGTCTACCGGATCCTTGATGAGAACATCGTCGGACTCGGGCACCTTTTCCCGGTGATCGAGGATGATACCGTCGTGGAACTCCGCGCCCGGGACGCCGAACTCCAGCGCGCCATCAACGGGCACTACCGCGAGCAGCTCATCAGTCTCCGCGGGGAGGGCGATCTCGGGGACAGCCGTTACCTCGAGGTCCTCTCCATCATCGAGGCGGCGAACGCCAAAGTACGGGATCTGCGCAAACTTGCCGAGCAGTACTCACTCGAGAAGAAGAGTGAACCGACGTCACTCCGGGTGGAGGACCCGCTTCCTCTGCGCCACCCGGTAGCCGGAGACGACGAGAAGAGAGTCGCCGACCTCCCGGTCGAGCGCCGGGTCCCCGGAATCGACGTACAGAAGGGGTGTCCCGGCGAGTTTCCCGGGCGTGGCGACCACGATCAGGTTCCGTAGCCCCGCCTTCCGGAGCACACCCGGGCTGATCTGCTGGTTCCCTCTCCCGAGGACAAACCCCTGGGCGCCGATGGGGCTCACGACGATCTTTGCCTGCGGATACCTGTCAAGAAGGGCAAGGAGCGTCCGCTCGTCGGCGTCGCGGGCGACGACCTCCCCGTTCCTGACGGCGTCGACCCCAAGCAGCGTCGGGGCAAGGCCAAGCCGCTCCATGACCCGGGCCGTCGTGCTTCCGGCGCCGACGATGTAGAGTGTCTCCGGGAGCATGACCTCAGCCATGAACGCGGCGATATCGTCCTTTGCCCGCTCTTCGTCCTGCTGCTCAAAGACCTGTTTTCCTCCTTGAGTCCGCTCTCGAATGTAGGGGGCGCAGGCATACCCGTAGAGCCGGGCGGCGAGACGGCCCGAGCGGTAGGCCTCCTCGTCGACGTCCATGACCTCTGAGTCCCGGCAGGCGACCTGTCCGGCCTGCCGGATGAGGTCGGCCGCCGCCGCCGGGTTGACCGCAAAGACCGCCGAGTACATCTTCACCCCGGCCGGGATCCCGAGGACCGGAACCGTTCGGCCGACGACGTCGAAGACGTCCCTTGCCGTCCCGTCCCCGCCGCAGAAGACGACGAGATCGACCCCGGCATCGAGGAACGCCCGGCACGCGGCCTTTGTGTCGGCGGCGCTCGTCGACCCCTCTGGCCGGTAGAGGATGGTGTAGCGGTCGATTCCTGCACCGGTGAGGGCGTCCTCGCCCATCGGCGCGGCACAGGTACACCACGCGATATCGTCTTTTTTGAGGAGGGAGAGGGCCTGCACCGCCCGGCCGCGGGCACGGGGAACCGCCCCGCGCCGGAGCGCCTCCTCTGTCTGCCCGTCCGTCCCCGCAAGCCCCACAGCACCGCCCATCCCGGCGATGGGGTTGATCAGAAACCCGACGGTCTTCTTCATCCCTCAACTCTTTCGCGCCGGAGCATATCAGGACCGGGGTCGGGGGCGAGCGCATCCCGCATTGCCCTTATCGCCGCGTGGAGGGCTTCGCAGATCCCGGCCTCATCGCCGGGATGCTCTTCGATGATCCTGACAAGCGCGCTCCCCACGATGACGCCGTCGGCCCCGGCGGCTGCGACCGCACGGGCGTGCTCCGGGCGCGAGACCCCGAACCCGACGGCGAGCGGAAGGTCCGTCTTCTCCCGGACCGCGCCGACCAGCCCGGCGATACCGGGGGAGAGCCGGTCGCGCTCGCCGGTAACCCCCTCAAGCGATATGAGGTAGACAAACCCGGAGGCCCCCTGAAGGATCGCGCGCTGCCGCTCCGGCGACGTCGTCGGGGCGATGAGGACAATCCGGTCGACGCCGTGCCGGAGGGCGGACGGCGCGACCTCGCCCGATTCCTCGGCGGGAAGGTCGACGATGAGGACGCCGTCCGCACCGGCGGCCGCGGCCTCCGCGAAGAACCGGTCGACCCCCCGGCGGTAGACGATGTTATGGTAGGTAAAGAGGACGACCGGGAGATCAGGCGCATACTCCCTGACCTGCCGGACGAGCGAAAAGACGTCGTCCGGCGTGGTGCCCGCCCGGAGGGCACGCACATGCGCCCGCTCGATCACGGGGCCGTCCGCCACCGGATCCGAGTAGGGGACGGCGATCTCGAGGAGGTCGACGCCCGCATCGATCATCGTCACCATCACCCCAAACGACTCCCTGATACCGGGGTCTCCGGCGACGGTAAAGCCGATGAAGACCGGTCTTTTACGGGCAAAGAGCCCGGCGATCCGGCTCATCTCAGACCTCCGTGAAGATTCGCGACGTCGGCGACATCCTTGTCGCCCCTCCCCGAGAGGTTGACGATCATGATGCCGTCCCGGTCGAGGTCGCCCGCCGCCCGGAGAGCGTAGGCGACCGCGTGGGCGGACTCGAGCGCCGGGATGATCCCCTCGGTGCGGGAGAGGTACCGGAAGGCATGGAGGGCTTCGGCGTCGGTGACCGCCTCGTAGCGGACCCTCCCGGAGTCCTTCAGCATGGCGTGCTCGGGCCCCACGGAAGGGTGGTCGAGGCCCGCGGCGACGGAGTGCGTCTCAAGCGCCTGGCCGTCGTCGTCCTGGAGGAGGTAGGAGAGCGCCCCCTGGAAGACCCCGACCGAACCCCGCGAGAGCGAAGCCCCGTGACGGCCGGTATCGAGCCCTTCGCCGCCCGCCTCCACGCCGACCAGCGCCACGTCGTCGTCTGCAAACGGGTGGAAGATGCCGATCGCGTTCGAACCCCCGCCGACGCAGGCGACGACGGTATCGGGGAGCCGTCCCTCCCGTTCGAGCACCTGCCGCCGTGCCTCCCTGCCGATCACCGACTGGAAGTCACGGACGATCCGGGGGAAGGGGTGCGGGCCGACGCAGGAGCCGAGCAGGTAGTGGGTATCCCGGAGGTTCGCCACCCAGTCGCGCATCGCCGCGTTGATGGCGTCTTTGAGCGTCCGCGTCCCGGACGCGACCGGGACGACCCGGGCGCCGAGGAGCTCCATCCGGAAGACATTGAGCGCCTGGCGCCGGGTATCCACCTCACCCATGTAGACCTCAACGGGGAGGCCGAGGGCCGCACCCGCGATCGCCGTCGCGACGCCGTGCTGCCCGGCCCCGGTCTCGGCGATGAGCCGGCGTTTGCCCATGACCTTCGCCATGAGCGCCTGGCCGAGGGTGTTGTTCAACTTGTGCGCGCCGCCGTGGAGGAGGTCCTCCCGTTTCAGGTAGACCCGGCACCCGAGGTCGCGGGAGAGGTTCTCGCAGTAGGTGAGCGGGGTCTCCCGCCCGGCGTACTCCTTGAGGTACCAGCCGAGCCGGCGGGAGAACTCCAGGTCCGCCGAGACCCGGCCGTAGGTCTCCTCAAGCTCGATCAGCGCGCTCATCAGGGTTTCGGGCACGTACTGCCCGCCGTATACTCCGTATCGTCCTGCTTTCATAGATCCGTCGTCCTGCATGCCTTCACGAACGCTCTCACGAGACGCTCATCCTTGACCCCCGGCGCCGTCTCGACGCCCGAGCAGACGTCGACGGCGTAAGGCCGCACCGCCCGTATCGCCCCGGCGACGTTCCGGGGGTCGAGCCCGCCCGCGAGGATGACCGGCACCCGCGAGGATGCCGCGCATGTCCGGGCATACTCCGGGTCGAACGCCCGTCCGGTGCCGTGGCTGCCGTCGACGACCACCGCGTCACAGTCGTCCCGGATAGCGTCGCCGGGCGAGAGCATCCGGATGACCCGCACGCCTGCGTCCCGGGGCAGTTCCACGTCGCCTCCCACCTGCACTGCGTCCGGGCGCGAGAAGAGGATCGCCGCGAGATCGTCCCGCCGGTCGGTCGACGTGACGGCGACCGTGGTCATGAACGGCGGGACCGCCGCAAATATCTCCCGTGCCCGATCCGGTGTTACGGCCCGCGGCGAGGGGCTCGCGAGCACCACGCCGATCGCGTCGGCCCCGGCCGCCGCGGCCAGAAGAGCGTCGCTGACCGTGGTGATCCCGCAGATCTTTACGCGAATACGAATCCCTCCAGCTTCTTCTTCCGGTCCCGCGCCGACATCAGGGCGGACCCGATCAGGAACGCATCGCAGTGCCGGGCGAGGCTCCTGACGTCGCAGGGCCAGGTGATGCCGCTCTCCGAGACCACGGTCACCCCCGCGTCGCGTGCCGGACCCGCGAGGCGGGCCGTCGTCGAGAGGTCGATCGTCATCGTCCGAAGGTCGCGGTTGTTGATCCCGATGAGGTCCGTTTCGGTGGCAAGAGCACACTCCATCTCGCTCCTGTCGTGGACCTCGACGAGCGGCTCAAGGCCGAGCGCGAGTGCCGCGTCGACGAACGCGGGGAGGCGGTCCCCGAGCACCCGGGCGATCAGGAGGACGGCGTCGGCGCCGAGCGCCCGGGTCTCCACGAGCTGGCGTTCGTCGATGATGAAGTCCTTCCGGAGGACCGGGATCGTTACCGCACGCCGCACCGCGACGAGAGACCCGGTGCTCCCCCCGAAATAGGTGGGTTCGGTGAGCACCGAGAGCCCGGCGGCCCCGGCGGCGGCGAACTCCCGGGCGATCGCTTCAGGGGTGGAGCCGTCGTGGATCCTGCCGCGGGACGGGGAGGCGTACTTCACCTCGGCGATGATCGCGTGCCTGTCCCGGCACGCCCGTATCGCCGCACCAAGGCTCCGGTGAGGCATTTCTGCGGGATCGACCACAGGGAGAGGGTCGAGACTGTCGAGGCGCGCCCTCGTCGACCTGACGATCTCGTCAAGGATCATGCCCCGCCTCCGGTCGCCTCGATCAGCCGGTGGAGCCGGTCGAGCGCCGCCCCAGAGTCGATCGACGCCTCCGCCAGGGCGACACCCCGGGCGACGTCGCCGGCCTTTCCGCCGAGGTAGATCGCCGCCCCGGCGTTGAGGAGGACGATCTCCCGGGCGGGACCGCCGTCGCCCGAAAGGACACAGAGGAGGATCCGGGCGTTCTCCTCAGGTCCGCCGCCCCGGAGGGCGTCAACGGATGAGCGCGGGATCCCAAACTCGGTGCAGTCGAGGGTGTAGGTCCGGACAGCGCCGTCCCGGAGCTCCGCGACGGTCGTCGGCCCGGCCGTCGCAATCTCGTCGAGGCCGGCGCCGTGGACCACCATCGCCCGCTCCGCCCCGAGGTCTCCGAGCACCCGGGCGACCGGGCCGGTCAGGCGGGGGTCGTAGACGCCGAGGAGGTGCGCTCCGGCGCGGGCCGGGTTCGTGAGGGGGCCAAGGAGGTTGAAGACCGTCCGGATCCCGATCTCCTGCCGGGCCGACCGGGCGTACCGCATCGCCGGGTGGTAGGCCGGCGCGAAGAGGAAGGCTATCCCGGCGATCGCGAGGATCTCCGGGACCCGGTCGGGCGGGATCGCGACGGAGACGCCGAGCGCCTCGAGGACGTCGGCCGAGCCGCACCGGCTCGATACACCCCGGTTCCCGTGCTTTACGACGGAGACTCCTGCACCGGCGGCGACAAACGCGGCCGCGGTGCTGATGTTGAACGTCCCCGCACCATCGCCCCCGGTCCCGCAGGTATCCACCCGCGCCTCCGGCGCCGGGAGGGAGACGGGGACGGCGGCCGCCCGCATCGCCCGGGCGAACGCCGCAATCTCCGCGACAGTCTCCCCCTTCATCCGGAGCGCCGTAAGGAACCCGCCGATCTGGGCCGGGGTCGCGGCACCCCGCATGATCTCCTCCATCACCCCTCCCGCCTCGACCGGGGTGAGGTCCGTGCCCGAAGAGACCCGGGCGATCGCTTCCCGGATCATGCCCCGCCTCCCGTGCCGGAGAGGAAGTTTGCTATCAGCCGGTTCCCGTCCGGGGTGAGGATGCTCTCGGGATGGAACTGCACCCCCTCGATCGGGAACTCCCGGTGCCGGACGCCCATGACCGCCCCGTCGTCGCTTCGGGCCGTCACTTCGAGACAGTCCGGGATCGTAGCCGGGTCGATGACAAGCGAGTGGTAGCGGGTCGCGACGAGGGGGTCGGATACCCCCGCGTAGATCCCCGCACCGTCGTGCCGGACGACCGACCGTTTCCCGTGCATCGGCCGGGCGGCCCGGGCGATGCGGGCCCCGAAGGCAAGGCCGATCGCCTGGTGGCCGAGGCAGACCCCGAGCGTCGGGACGGTGCGGCTGATCGTCGCAAGGACCTCCCCGTAGAGCGTGAAATCCCGGGGGTGCCCCGGCCCGGGCGAGAGGACGACACGGTCGAAGGACCCGGAGCAGATCCGGTCGAACGGGGTGTCGCTCTTCACCACGACCGGTTCCGCCCCGAGCATCCCGATCTGCTGGCAGAGGTTGAACGTGAAACTCCCGTAACTGTCGATGACGAGCACCCGCATCATACCGGCACCTCCGCGCCGAGCGCCGCAAGCATCGCCCGCCCTTTGTCCCCGGTCTCGGCCCACTCCCGGCCGGGGTCGGAGTCGGCGACGATCCCCGCCCCCACCTGGACGGAGGCGACGCCATCCTGCACGACGACCGTCCGGATGGCGATCGCAAGGTCCATCGTGCCGGAAAACCCGAGATAACCGACGGCCCCGGCGTAGATGCCCCGCCGGAGCCCTTCCACCTCGTCGATGATCTGCATCGCCCGGACCTTCGGGGCGCCCGAGACGGTCCCCGCCGGGAAACAGGACCGGAGAACGTCGAACCGGTCGCAATCCGGGCGAAGCCTGCCCGATACCGTGGAGACGATGTGCTGGACGTGCGAGAACCGCTCGACGGTCATGAACCCTGCCACCGAGACGCTCCCGAAGGCGGAGACCGCCCCGACGTCGTTTCGCGCGAGGTCGACGAGCATGATGTGCTCGGCCTGCTCCTTCTCGTCGGCAAGGAGTTCGGCCGCGAGTTTCTCGTCCTCGGCCGGGGTCCGCCCCCGCGGCCGGGTGCCGGCGATCGGGACCGTCGTCACTTCCCCGTTCTCGACCCGGACGAGCATCTCGGGGCTGCTCCCGGCGACCACGAGGTCCGAGAAGTCCAGGTAGTACATATAGGGGCTCGGGTTTCTTTCCCGCAGCTGCCGGTAGACGTCGAACGGGTCGCCCCTGACGGGGCAGGTGAGCCTCCGGGAGAGGACCGCCTGGAAGATGTCGCCTGCGGCGATATGCTCCTTGATCCGGAGGACCGCGTCCGAGAACTCCCCCCGGGTGCAGGAGGACGACGCGACCCCGGAGGGGTCCGGGGCGGCCGGGGCGGCCGGAACGACGTCGCGTATCCGGGCGATCCTTTCGGCGACCGCATCCCGGCACCGGCAGTACTCCTCCCCGGGGTCGGCCCCGTCGGTGAAGAGCAGGTTCCTGATGACCGCGAGCCGCCGCTCCCGGTGGTCGAGGGCGAGGCAGTCCAGCGCCAGCATGAACCGGGCGACGGGTTCTTCCGGGTCCTCCGCCGCACCCGGCCGGACCGTGGGGTGGATCGACGAGACGAGGTCGTAGGAGAAGTAGCCGGCAAGCCCTCCCGGGAACCGGGGGAGCGGCGAGGCGACGGCCCGGAACCGGTCCATGAACAGACGGACGGCGTCGACGGCATCGGCGGCCTCGATATCCCCGGCGATCTCGCGGATACGCCGGTCGCCGGAGACGGTCACCGCACCATCGTAGGCCACGGCGACCGTCGCTGCCGGAGCGGTGCAGATGAACGAGTAGCGGGCGGCCTTCTCGCTCCCTTCGAGAGATTCCAGCAGGAACCCGGGGCCGTCCCGGAGGGAGGCGTAGAGGTCCGCCGGGGGATGGGGGGGAAGCGGAAGTTCGGCAAATACCGGGATGACGAGAGGCCGCCCGCTATCTGCCGCCGCGGCGGCGACCTCCCCGCATCCCGGCTCAGTGTTCAGCTCTCTTCGAGCGCAGTCCATTCCACCGGCATCACCCCGTCACCGGCAACCGGGCGAGCGACTCTCTGATCAGCTCGACCGGGTACTCGTAGTCGACGAGCCTCCCTGCAAAGTAGGCCTCGTAAGAGGAGAAATCGAAGTTTCCGTGCCCGGAGTTGTTGAAGAGGATCGTCTTTGCCTCTCCGGTCTCCCGGCACCGGACGGCCTCATCGATCGCGGCCTTCACGGCATGGGCGGCTTCGGGCGCGACGATGATCCCCTCCGTCCGGGCAAACGTCACGGCGGCGTCAAAGACCTCGTTCTGGAGGTAGGCGACGGACCGGATCACGCCGTCGCGGGCGAGGCGGGAGACGAGCGGCGACATACCATGGTAACGGAGGCCTCCGGCGTGGATCGCCGGCGGCACGAAGTCGTGGCCGAGGGTGAACATCCGCATGAGCGGGGTCAGCCCAGCGACGTCCCCGAAGTCGTAGGCGTAGAGCCCCTTCGTCAGGGTCGGGCAGGCAGCGGGTTCCACCGCGATGATGTCCGTGTCGGGATGTTTCCCCTTCATCTTGTCACCGGCAAACGGGAAGGAGAGCCCGGCAAAGTTGCTGCCGCCGCCGGCACACCCGATCACCACATCGGGGTAGGCATCCTCCACCGCGAGCTGCTGCTTCGCTTCCTGGCCGATGATCGTCTGGTGGAGGCAGACGTGGTTGAGGACGGAACCGAGCGCGTAGTTGGTGTTGTCGTGGCTCGCCGCGTCCTCGACCGCCTCGGATATGGCGATGCCAAGAGAGCCCGGCGTATCGGGGTCGCGGGCGAGCACGGCCCGACCCGACCGGGTCTTCTCCGACGGGCTCGGGATGCACTTGGCGCCGTAGACCTGCATCATGCTTTTGCGGTAGGGTTTCTGCTCGCACGAACTCCGGACCATGTAGACGGTACACTCCATATCAAAGAGGCCCGTTGCAAACGCAAGCGACGAGCCCCACTGTCCCGCCCCGGTCTCGGTCGCGAGCCGCTCGATCCCCTCCTCGCGGTTGTAGTAGGCCTGCGGGATGGCGGTGTTGGGCTTGTGCGATCCCGGCGGGCTCACACCTTCCCACTTGTAGTAGATCTTCGCCGGGGTCTTTAAGGCCGCTTCAAGCCTTCTTGCCCGGTAGAGGGGGCTCGGCCTCCAGAGGGTGAGGATATCCTGGACCTCGCCGGGGATGTCGATGTAGCGCTCCGTGCTCATCTCCTGCCGGATCAGTTCCATCGGGAAGATGTGGCGGAGGTCGTCGGGGACCGCCGGTTTCCCGGTCGCCGGGTGGAGGGGCGGGTCCATGGGTGTCGGGAGATCCGCCTGGATGTTGTACCACCGCTTCGGCATCTCCCCCTCGTCAAGGAGGATCTTCGTCTGCATACTTCGTGGTGGGTTCTGGACACATATATACATTACGCATCAACAATGATCAGAACCGATTATTTTAGTGCAGCAAGGCCCGGGACAGGGCGGGGCCCGGATATGCCTCCACGAAAAAGAGTATATGGTCGTCCCGCCACTGGAAAGCGATGTACCTCCTCGCCCACGCCATGGTCGGCATCCTCATCGGGATCGTCCTCGCGGCGATCACGGGCGATCGGCGGATGGTCGCGCTCGGCGCCTTCGGGGCCGTGCTCCCCGACCTGATCGACAAGCCGCTCGGGCACATCGTCCTTGCCGGGACGGTCAACTACGGCCGAATCTACTTCCACGGCCTCACCATTCTCTTCCTGGTCCTCCTCGCCGGCCTCCTCATCTACCGCTACCGCGGCCGGATCGGCCTTCTTGCGGTGGCCGCCGGCATGGCGAGCCATCAGGTCCTCGACGGCATGTGGCGGCAACCCGTCGAGTGGTTCTGGCCGTTCCTCGGCCCTCTTCCCCGGCACGACTACCCCGAGGACTTCCTCCGGGACGCCATCCTGCGGGAACTCTCCCAACCGGGCGAATGGCTCTTCCTCCTCCTGATTGCCGGGCTGTTCGCCGTCCTTTACCGGCGGGAACTCGAGGCCCTCCTCACCAGGCTCGCAAACCCCGCAACCTGGAGGTTGCTTGTTGCCGTCCTCGGCCTCGCCGTCATCGTCGCACTGGCCGTGGGCGTGCGGCTCTTCCTGTGAGAGAAGACCTCTCGACCGTCAACACCGCCGCTTCCGCCACCAGATCGCGGCATAGGTCGAGGTCCCGGGGAGAGCCAGCCCGCCGTCCTGCCGGGCGAGGTGTTCGCGGAAGTAGTCCCTGAGGACCTCCCGCTGCCGCGGGGACTTTACGCTCATCCGGGGAGCAAAGTGGTCGACCGCGTCCTCCACGGTCGCAAAGGTGGCCGCATCACCCATCGGGCGCATCAGGACGTTTGCGTAGATCCCCATAGCGTAGAGGACGTTGAAGAGGCAGTCGGCCTTCGGCCTCGGGTGGTACGGCGCCCCGTGCAGGTCTTCCCAGAGCGCGAGGTAAAGCCGTTCCCAGAGTGGTTCGTCGGCGAACCAGTAGAGGTGGACCGACCCGGACTCAGAGGCGGCCGCATTCATCGCGGCGAGAGCCGACCGGATATCGGGCATGGTAAGCGAGAACGAGGCGACCACCCGGTCGTAGAGCGGCGCGAGATCGCGGACAGGATCGACCTCCTCCCAGAGGCCGCGGAGAGTGGTGATCGTGGTGAGTCCTTCCCGCTCTGCCGCCGCCCGAAGCTCCGCGAGCATCCCCTCTGCGGGCTCGACCGCCGTCACCGAGGCGCCGGCCCGGGCAAGCGGCAGGGCGAGGGTCCCGGGCCCCGACCCGATATCCAGTACCCGGTCGCCGGGAGCGACGCTGAGATCCCGCAGGGTCTCGGCGACCCGGCGTGCATGATCGGACGCGAGACGGGCGGCGTACCGCCGGGCCTGTTCCCGGTCGCCCCAGAGATCGGCACCCTCCCGGAACGCCGGGGTCGACCGGTTCAGGGCGAGCTTCCTCCGCCAGACCTCGTCCCAGTCCGGGATGAGAAGATCCTTCATCAGACAGTCGGTCGCCTCTGAAGCGTAAGTAGGTATCCATACGCGCCCCGCGAGCATCCTGCGGCCCCAGAACACCCCAACCATTATATACGAGGGCGGAGAGTGGAATACCTGTGGTGAATAGTGTGACTGGCGAATCTATGCTCCAGATAACCGTCGATCAACTTGCGAGAACGCTCTGCGCGAGCGCCGTCCTCGGTGCCCCGGTCGAGGCCGGCGAGCGGGTCATCATACCGGTCGCCGAGTTCGGGTTCGGGTTCGGCGGCGGAGAAGGCACGGGAGGGGAGACGGCAGGCAAACAGAGCGGCGGATCCGGGACCGGCGGTGGAGGCGGCATAGCGGCTGTCGCCTTGATCATCGTCACCAAAGGCGTGCCCGGCCCCGAGGGCATCCAGGTCATCTCGCTGAAGAAGAAGAGCGAGATCGCCGAGGTGATCACGACGCTCGGGGAGACGGTCGGGCCGCATGTCGCGAAAGCGCTCGAGAAGGGCAGCGAGATGATGATGCAGCGTACCGGTAAACCACCCCGGGCACCGGAAGAGGGAAAAGAGATCCCGGTCAGCGGTGAGGAAGAGGCGTAAGGCTCTCTACCCCTCCAACCCATGGCCGCGACCCTCCTCTTCTCCCTCCTGCTCGCCATCGTCGTCATCCTCCTTGCGATTCTGCTTGCCCTGTACCTGGTCCCGGTGACCGTCTCGACGGTCGCCGACTGCAGGCGGGAGAGCCTCCGGGGGACGGCAACCGTAGCCTGGGGCATCGTGGGGGCGAGGGTCCGGGCCGACGAGGAGGTGCAGGCGTTCGAGATCCTCCTTGCCGGCCGCCCGGTCATGACCCGGGACCTCCGTGAGATGGCGAGAGCCCCGCCGGAGGAGGAGAAGGCGGAAGCACGGAGGCCGGCCCTTCCGGTGAGGGAGTACATCGGCGCTGCCCGCGACCTCTGGCCCCATGTCCGGAGGATCCTTGCCGCCTTCTTCCGGTCCCTCTACCTTGAGACCCTCCGCGGGGAGGTCACCCTCGGCCTCGAGAGCCCCGCCGATACCGGCGTCATCTACGGTTACTGCACCGCCGTCCGCTACGCCCTCTGGCCGGCGGAGGCGATCGAGTTCGTGATGACCCCGGTCTTTGACCGCGAGGTCTTCGAGGGCACGTTCACGCTCCGGGCACAGATCCGCCGTCCGCTCCTGATCGCCATCCCGGTCGTGCGGGCTCTTTTACAGAAACGGGTGCGACAGCGGCTCCGGCAGGTTTCGGGGAGGGGTGCTTGGGGTGCGTGAAGAGAGCGAGAGCCGCGGCCTCGTCATCGGGGGCGCCCGTAGCGTCGACGGCCGGTGCATCATCCCCGTCATCAGGGCGCTCGTGGTGTGCCGGGAGGGGGGTGCTGCGGTCAGCCTGACGCCGGTTGCGCTCATCGTCGCCGAAGGAGAGCACGAGTACCTCACCCTTCTCCCGGGCGCTTCCTGTTCAATCGGGGATGCACTCGGCACGCTCCGCGACGATATCGAGCGGGAAAAAGGGAAGTGCGCGGGGTAGCCGTCATTCGTGGCGGAGCGCCTGGATCGGGTTTAAGTTCGCTGCCTTCCAGGCCGGGTAGAGGCCGGAGGCCGCACTCGTCGCGACGCCGAAGGCCATCCCGAAGACGATGTAAAGAAGGCTCGTCGGGTTGAAGAGATAATCGGGGTTCCCGGCAAAGACCGCCGTTATCGCGTATCCGGTGCCGAAGCTGAGCACGCCCCCGATGACGGCACCCACGACCCCGAGGATCAGGGCCTCGTAGATGAACATCCGCATCACCTCGCTCCGGCGGGTGCCGATGCTCCGCAGGACCCCGATCTCCTTGATCCGTTCGGTGACCGACATCAGCATCACGTTCAGGATCGAGACCCCGGCGACGATGAGCGATACCGCGCCGATGCCCATCAAAAAGACTGTGATCGACTCGGCAGCCGCAAAGACCTCCTTGAGGATGCCCCGGGTATCCATGACGTTGACGACATCCTCCCGCCGGTTCATCTTCTGCTCGATCGCCTCCTTGACCGCGTCGAGGTCGTTGACGTCGCGGACCTTCACGATGACCTGGTCGTACTTGTCCTTATCGTAGTGTCTCGAGTACCACGAGTAGGGCACGATGATGGCGTAGTCGGGGTTGATGTCAAACCCCATCCCCCGCTCTTCGAGCACGCCCACAACCCGGAGGGTCTCATTGCCGATCGTGGCCCGGGCACCGAGTTTGAGGCCGGTATCCTTGCTGTTCTCGGCAAGTTTCTTCCCGATCACACACCCGGAACCGGTATCCTTCGGATATGCTCCCGCCTCCATCTCGAGCAGGAAGGGGATATCCCTGGCCGGGATCGCATAGATCATGGCGCCGCTTTTGGCCTCGCCCACGGTTACCGTGTCGAAGGTGGTCGCGAACGGTATGGCCCGGTTGGACCCGACCGCCCGGGTGATATCGTTCACCTGCCGTTCCGTAAGTTCCGTGGTTCCCGAACGGGTCGCCGGGGAGACGATGATGGTGTCACCGACGTCGCTGACCATGTCGTTGAACATGAGGCCGATGCTGTTACCCATGATCCCGAGCGTGGCGATCGCGACGACGCCGATGGCGATCCCGATGACCGCGAGGACCGACCGGAGCCAGTGACGGCTGACGTTCCTGCGGGCGAGGTCGAAGAACGTCATGCCAGCCTCCCATCCACCATCCGGATCGTGCGGTCGGCGTATTCGGTCATCCGGGGGTCGTGCGTGACCATGACGACGGTCTTACCCTCTTCGCGGTTCATCCGGTCGAGGAGGTCCATGATCGCGGTCCCGGTCTTCGAGTCCAGGTTGCCGGTCGGCTCGTCGCAGAGGAGGAAGTCGGGATCGTTTGCGAGCGCCCGGGCGATCGCCACCCGCTGCTGCTGCCCGCCGGAGAGCTCGCCGGGTTTGTGGGAGAAGTGCGAACCAGGGATCCCGACCGCCGCGAGGACCTCCTCTGCCCGCGCGCGGGATGTATCCCGCCGGCCTTTCAGGATGAGCGGGTACTCGACGTTCTCGACCACCGAGAGAAGCGGGATCAGGTTGAACTGCTGGAAGATGAACCCGATGTGGTCCCGCCGCATAAGGGTCAGCTCGTCGTCGCCCAGCCCGCCGATCCGTCTTCCCGCGATGGTGACCTCCCCCGTGGTTGGGACGTCGAGCGACCCCATGATGTTTAAGAGTGTCGATTTCCCCGACCCGGAGGGGCCCATGACCAGGACGAACTCGCCCTCCTCGATGGCGAGATCGATCCCGGCAAGCGCCACAACGTCGCCGGCCGGGAGGGGGTAGACCTTCGTGACCGCGTCGAAACTGATGACGGGCATCGTCGTTACTTCCGTCTCCAGGAGTAGTAGATAGCCCCGGCTACCCCGAGGGCGACAAGCGCGACGACGATGATGCCGGCGAGCGGTATCCCGCCGTCTCCCTCGTCAGGCGGCGCCGCCAGGGCACCGCCGACGCCGACCATCGTCGTCGTCGTGTAGCGGTTGCCGTCGTCGTCCCGGTACTCGACGATGATCGGGACCTCTGTTGCGCTTGCGTCGGCCCGGAGCGTCACCTCAAACGGGGACGCGTCGTCGGGGTCGAGGGTCCCGACGACGTAGACCCGGAAGGGGTCGATGGGGGTTGCCGGCGCGCCGGGGGTGACGAGCACCGACCGCGCGGACTCAAGACCGGCGTTCATGACGTCACCCACGATCCGGTATCCCCCGGCCTCCGGCCGGACCTCGACGTTGGTGATGAGCGGGTCCGCCTGCCGTTTGTCCTCGCCGAACGGGATCGGCAGGACGAGATCGGCGGTATGGGTGTTGATGCCGTTGCGCCAGACCACCTGGAAGGCGGCGGTCGTCTCCGCTGCCGGGGTCAGGTTGAAGACGGCGGTCCCGGAGCCGTCGGCAGAAAGAGCGCCGATGAACGCGCTCGACGGGGTGACGGAAAAGCCCGTCCCCTGCGGGACTACCTGGACGCCCGATGCGGCGTTCGGGCGGGGATTCGCCACCCGGATGGTTATGTCGGCCGTCCTCCCTTCGGCGAAGGCATCCGGTTTCCTGATCACCGATATGCTGAGCGGGGTATCCTCGACCTGGACCGGGACCGGGTAGCGGAGGCTGCCGGCGTTGACGAAGTCAAGGACGAACATGGGGTAGAACGTCCCCTCCCCGGCGTCCGCCCGGACGGTGAAGGTGAACGTCTTTGCGTTCCCGGCACCGATCTCCCCGACCGACGGGTAGGAGTCGCTTAACGCCACGACCCCGCTCCCAAAGAGCCGGGCGCTCTTGATGGAGACGGGGTCGGCGCCGTTGTTCTGGATCGTCACCGTGAGCATCCCGGTATCGCCCTTCATCAGGACCGGCGGGTCGATGGATGAAGAGGTCACGGTGATGTCCGCGGGGCCGGCGGAGGCCGGCCCGGCGACCGCCGCGACGGCGCAGACGAGTGATACGATGACGAGGTAAAGTGGTTTCATGGTTACAGCCATCCGGCAAGGGTGATGAGCGTATAGAGGATATAGAGACCCACGGGTATCCCGACGGTGAGGGCCGCGTCCCGCGTCGAGAGGTTGCGCGCGTATTTCATGCCGAAGATCCATATGTTTGCGCTCCAGACCAGGAAGAGGATGCCCGCAAGCGCGGCGACCTGCGCCAGAGGGTCGGTCACCAGCATGCCGGTGAGGTTCTCCGTCACCGCCGCGATCTCCTCGGGGCTCCCTGCGGCCGGGATCGTCAGGTTCGAGACGATGAGGTAGGAGAAGAACGCTCCGACGATGCCTCCGAAGACCTGGGGCAGGAACCCGTAGCCGGTAACCTCGAGCGTCCGTGCAAACGATCCTTCGCCCTTAAAGACCATCGATATGAGATAGAAGACGATGCCGTAGACGATCCACGTCAGGAATCCCCCGATGACGGCACCGGCCACGGAGAAACCCACTACGATCACGCCGAAGGCCTGCGCCTCTGCGGGGAGTATCCCGACGATCAGGTTTGCCACCAGTGCAGCCGAGATTGCGCCGATCAGCCCGACGACGAGCGCGATCAGCGCCGGTACCTTCAGGCTCGGTTCGTCCCGCATACGGCTCTCGAAAAAATGCCCGGGATCGAAGAGTACCCGGAGAAATCCAGTTTCCATGATAGGTATGCCTCGTATACTCTTGGCGGATGAGAGAGGATAAACTTTTTCAGGAACGCAAGAGGGAATCCGGGGATCTCCACAAATCCCCGGAGAATATCACCCCAAACCCGGGGCTGAGCCCGGCCTCACCGGCACCCGGGTGCAGGCGAGGGGGTGCCGCCCGCCGCCCGGGGGCAGGGAGCGCCGGCGCGGGCACCCCTGCACCGGCGGCGAACGTTCAGGAGAGCGGGAAGGGTATTTCGGGCACCGGTCTAGAGGTGCCCGAGTTCTTTGAGGCTCACGTAACCCTTCTTCGTGACGATGACGTGGTCGAGCACCCGTATGCCGAGGATCGATCCGGCCTCGACGAGCTGCCGGGTGATGCTGATGTCCTGGGTGGAGGGTTCCAGGGTGCCCGACGGATGGTTGTGGGCCAGGATGACTGAGGCGGCGCGGTCGGTGATCGCCTCGGCAAAGACCTCGCGGGGATGGACGAGGCTCTGGTTCAGGATCCCGACGGTGATCGTCCGGCGCTCGATCACCTCCCCGGCACCGTTGAGCGTTATACAGAAGAAGTACTCCTGTTTCCTGTCCCGCCACTCGGCGATCAGCGGAAGCACGTCCCGGGGGCAGGTGATCCGGCTCCCCGAGACACCATCGTCCGCAAGGTACCGCCGCCCGAGCTCAAAACAGGCCATGATCTCGCAGGCCTTCGCCGCCCCGACGCCTTCTATCGCGAGGAGGGCATCATACGACGGGCTGCCTTCGGCATTCCTCAGGTACCGTTCGACGTCCCCGGCGATCTGCGAGACGTCACGCCCTTTTACGCCCCGCCCGAGGAGGAGAGCGATCAGTTCGGCATCGGTGAGCGCCTGGGGTCCCCGTGTTGCGAGCTTCTCACGCGGACGATCGTGATTGGGTATATCGCGCATCCTTTTCATGCTCATCGGGCCCAACGAGGTTCCTGATCCCCGTTTTTGATCCCGGAGCATGTATACGTTGTCAATCGGTTCGCCGCACCGGACAGCCGCAGCGACCGGGCAGGGGAGGGAGAGCCGGAAGTTTCCTGTCCGGTACGCGGAAGGCCGGGGAACGCTATCGAAACCCTTTTGCCTGAGAACCACCATCTCTCACAAAATGGAGCTGCCCTGGAAGAGTACCGAGGTCTGGTGCAGGAAGGGACGGGCATACTGCGAGGAAGGGCAGTACGACCGGGCCGTCGAGTGCTACGACCGGGCAATCAAACTGGACGCCAACGCCACCGACGCCTGGTACCATAAGGGGCTTGCTCTCACCGTCGCCGGGCGCCACCACGAAGCGGCCGAATGCTTCGACCAGGCCATCAGGATCGATCCGGCGTCCGCCCGCTCCTGGTGTGCCCGGGGGCAGGCGCTCTACAACCTCCAGCAGTACCAGGAGGCCGCCGAGTACTGCAGTCAGGCGGTGAAACTCGCGCCTGACTCTGCGGGCGCCTGGCTCACCCGGGGGCACGCCTTCAGGAGCATGGGGCGAACCCTTGACGCGATCGCAAGCTACGACCGGGTCATCACGCTCGAACCGGGCCGGGTGGAGGCCTGGCTCGCCAGGGGGACGGTGCTTGCCGTCGAACGGCAGTACGACGCGGCGATCGACTGTTACAACCGGGTCATCGCGCTCGACCCCGGGAACGCAAACGCCTGGTACGCCAGAGGGACAATCCAGGTCATCCTCTCGCGGCACGGCGACGCCCTCGCGTCCTACGACCGGGCCGTCGCCATCGACCCGAACCACGCCGACGCCTGGTACGTCCGGGGTTGCACGCTTGCGGTGCTGGAGCGCTATGCGGAGGCGATCAACTGCTACGACCGGGCGATCGCCGTCCGCCCGAAAGACGCCGACGCCTGGTATAACAGGGGCCGGGCGCTGCACCACCTCGAGCGCTATGCGGAGGCGATCGACTGCTACGACCGGGCGCTCCGGATCAGACCCGACCATACCGGGATCTGGTACCATAAAGGCACGGCGCTGAAGAGACTGAAGCGCTACGACCCGGCACTCGCCTGCTTCGACCGGGCGCTCAAGGAGAACGCCGTCGATCCGGGGATCTGGTACCAGAAGGGCCTCGTCCTCTTCAGCCTGAAGCGCTGCGAGGAGGCGATCGAGTGCTTCGACCAGGCGCTCAGGCTCCGCGCCGACCATACGGACGCGTGCTACTACCGGGGGGAGAGTTACTACACTCTCGGGAACTACGAGGCGGCGATCGGCTGCTACCAGACCGTGGTCCGGACGGACCCGGAGAACGCCGTCGCCTGGAACAACTACGGAAACGCGCTCTACCGGCTCGAGCGCTATGAAGAGGCGCTCGTCTGCTACGAGCGGGCGCTCGGGATCGACCCGGAGAACCAGGGGGTCTGGAGCAACAAGGCAAACGTCCTCTCGATCCTCACGCACTATGACAAGGCGCTCGTCTGCTACGACCAGGAACTCCGGGCGCACCCGGAGAACGCGGACGCGTGGTACAACAAAGGTCTTGCGCTCTTCATCCTCGGGCGGTACAGCGAGGCCGTCGCCTGCTACACGCGGGCAATCGAGGTCGATCCCGCGAGGGCGGAGGCCTGGTGCGCCCGGGGCAACACCCTCGTCATCCTGGAGCGTTGCGAGGAGGCGCTCGACTGCTACGACCGGGCGCTCGCTGCGAACCCCGACGATCCCGATGCGCTCAAGGGGAAGGCGGTGGCCCTCATCTACCTCGACCGCTCCGCCGAGGCGGTCAGGTACTACGAGAGGCTGCGGCGGCTGCCGGGGCGGCCCTGAGCGCGGGGCCGGGTGTGGAAAAAGGAAGCGGGGCCCCTATACCCGCGCTATCCGCCCGACGGCCTCTTTGAGGTTCGCCATCGACGTCGCGTAGGAGACCCGGAGCCAGCCGGGGGTGCCGAACGCCGTCCCCGGGGTGACCGCCACGTGGGCGTCGTGGAGCCACGACCGGGCGATCGCCATATCGTCGCCTCCGACGTCCACGTAGGCGTAGAAGGCGCCGTCCGCCGGAGCGGTGGCGTAGCCGAGGTCGCGCAGCGCCGGGATGATGAAGTCGCGCCGGCGCTCGAACTCGCGGCGCATCGCTTCGACGCAGTCCTGGCTGCCCTCAAGCGCGGCGACCGCGCCGAACATCGCAAACGTCGTCGGGTGCGATATGGTGTGCTGCTGCACCTTCTCCATCTGCCGGATGACCGGCCGGGGCGCGACCGCGTAGCCGATCCGCCACCCGGTCATCGCGTAGGCCTTCGAGAACCCGTTGACGGTGATCGTCCGCTCCGCCATATCCGGGAGGGAGGCGATCGATACCGGCGTCTTCCCGTAGACCAGCTTCTCGTAGATCTCGTCGGAGAGCGCGAAGATGTCGTGGTCCCGGCAGACATCGGCGATCAGGCGGAGCGAGTCCATGTTCAGCACCGCGCCGGAGGGGTTCGAGGGGGAGTTGACCACGATCATCCGCGTCCGGGGGCCGACGGCCGATAGAAGGGTGTCGTCGACCTGGAACGTCGCGGGAGAGAGGGTGTGGTGCCGGGCGTTCGCGCCCGCGATCCGGGCGCAGGGCTCGTAGGAGACCCAGGAGGGATCGAGGATGAGCACCTCGTCACCGGGGTTCAGGACGGCCTCCATCGCCTCGTAGATGGCATCTTTCGCCCCGCAGGTGACGATCACCTCGTCCTGCTTCACCGAAAACCCGTTCTCCCGGGTGATCTTCTCGGCGATCGCGCCCGTCAGCTCCGGGATACCGGCGCTCGGGGCGTAATGCGTCTCCCCGCGGCGGAGAGCGTCGATGCAGGCGTTCTTGATATGCTCCGGGGTATCGAAGTCCGGCTCCCCGATCGAGAGGCTGATGACGTCGATACCCTCCTGCGCCATCCTTTTTGCCGCGTTCGATATCTCGATGGTTGCGGAGGGAGGGATGCCCGCAATCTTCTCTGACAGGCTCCTCATCCCAATCGCTGGACCATCTTCACGGCCGACTCGACGGCACGCTTGGCGTAGTCGATACGCTCGGTAGCTTCCATCCGGGTCATCCCCGGCCCGGAGATGCCGAGGGAGACGGGTTTGTCGTACTCGAGGGAGAGGTCGATGATCTTCCTCGCCGCATGCTGGACGACGATCTCGTCGTGCTGGGTGGCGCCCTCGATGACGCACCCGATCGTGACGACCGCATCGATCTCTTCCGTCTTGAGCAGCTTCTTGATCGCGAGCGGCATATCGTAGGCGCCGGGGACGTAGATCGTCCCGGTCACCTCCGCCCCGAGGAAGTTCGCGTGTTCCCGGGCCTCGATCTCCATCATATAAGTGATGTCACGGTTGAACTCCGCGACGACAAATCCAAGTTTTATCGTCATTTCAATCAATCCTTGTGGTACTACTCGCACCGGATACTGATAATCCTCACTTTTTGTGTTAGAGGCGTGCGGGCCCGACGTCCTCGAACCCCTGCCGCTGGCCGGTCCCGGCGAGTTTCTCGAGTTCCTTCGGGTAGAGCGCAAGCCGGACGGCGTTCGCGGCATGCTCCCGGGTCCGCTGCTCCATCAGCCAGGCAAGTTCCTTTGCGTCCTTCGCCTCGTCCTCGTGGACGAAGACCTCGATGATGTGTTTATTGGTCAGGAGCTGGCAGAGGATGAGGCCCTGAGAGGCCTCGTGGGCGCAGACCTTGTCCTTCTCGGCTCTCCCGGGCATCCCGAGCGCCATCACGAGGTCGCACCCCCGCTCATCAATCAGCTTCTTGCAGGCCACCGGGAGATCCTTGATGCCGGGGACGACGTAGCGCTCAAGTCCCACGCTTGCGTGCTTGCGGATCTCGTCCGCGGCGATCCTGCCCATGTCGATCCGGGCAAACGTTGTGTCAGCGATCCCGATCTTCATCCGAGAAGCACCCCGGCGGCCGCCTCGACACCATCGCCGGCCTCAAACCCGGACTTTTTGAGGGTGAACTCGACTGCCGCGAGGGTTGCAAGGATCTCCTGCGCTCCGACCCCGCCCATGGTGCCGATCCGGAAGATTTTGCCCTTGAGGTGGTCCTGGCCGCCGGCGATCTCGATCCCGAACTTCTTGACCGTCCCCCGGAGATCCTTGTCGGTTATGCCGCCCGGGATCCGCATCGCGGTCGCGGTGTTCGAGTAGGCGTGGTGCGCGTCGAGCGTCGGGAAGAGGTCGACGCCCCATCCCTTCGCCGCGGCGCGGACGGCGTCGGCCATCCGGCGGTGGCGGGCAATCCGGGCCGGGACGCCCTCTTCCTCGATCATTTTGCAGGCCTCGTGGAGCGCGAGGAAGAGCGGGACCGCCGGCGTGTAGGGAGTCTCCATCGGGGTGCCGCTCCCGCTCTTCCTGTAGGCAGCCATATCGAGGTAGAAGGGACGTTTCTCGCATATCCGGTCCCAGGCGCGATCGCTGACAGCAATGGCGGCGAGGCCCGCCGGGGCGGCGAGGCACTTCTGCGACCCGACGACGGCGATGTCCACGCCCCACCGGTCCATCTGGACGTCGTCGCCGCCGACGGAGGTGACTCCGTCCATGATGAAGAGGGCGTCGTGCTTGCGGGCGAGTTTTCCGACCTCGGGTGCGGGGTTCTTGATCCCGGCACTCGTCTCGTTGTGGACCATGGTGACGATCTCGGCCCCGGCCTCAAGTTCCCGCTCGAGGCCCGCAAGGTCAAGCGGCGTCCCCCACTCAGACTCGAGGGGGATGACGTTGCCGTAGCGCTCCCCGATCTTTGCGAAGCGGTCGCCGAACTTGCCGTTGATGAGCGAGACGATCGATCTCTCCCGCGCAAAGTTCGCAACGGCGGCCTCCATCCCGGCGCTTCCCGAACCGCTGATGATGTAGAGTTCGTGTGTGGTGCCAAAAAGGGTCTTTAATATCCGGACACAGTCCGCGTACGCGGCGCCGAACTCGGGGCCGCGATGGTTGATGGCCTGCCGCGTCATGGCGGCGCGTACCCGCTGGGGGATGGGCACGGGGCCGGGGATCATAAGGAGTGGCTCGTTTTCCATGTGGATCATTCCATATCGTCTCGTCGAGTACAGACGCAGTTCCTGCAAGGAACTTGGATGTAGATTCTTATCAACCTCTCCACAGTGCGATACCGGTAAAGAGATGAGGAGGGAGGGGCATACCGAAGGGAGATATGGTTGATGTCGCGGTGATCTGCGGCTCCGCTTCAGATACCCCCGTAGCGGAGAAGGTGTTTGCGACCTTACAGGAACACGGCGTATCCTACGACTACCAGGTGATCTCGGCTCACCGGGACCCGGAGAGGCTGGACGGGTACGTGAAGGAAAGCGATGCCCGGGTCTTCATCGCGATCGCCGGGCTCTCCGCAGCTCTCCCGGGCGTGGTCGCCTCGAAGACACAGCGCCCGGTGATCGGTGTCCCCGTGAGCGGGAAACTGATGGGGTTTGACGCCCTCCTCTCGATCGTCCAGATGCCGAAGGGTGTCCCGGTGGCCTGTGTCGGCGTGGACAGCGGCGAGAACGCCGCCCTGCTCGCGGTTCGGATCCTCGGCGCGAGGCGCGCCTGACGGAACTTTTTGCACCCGGTCGGGAGCACCTGCTAAAACCCCATTTATGGTCCGGGTTTTCAGCGGCAGCGACCGGGTGTCCGGGACTTTCGGCCCGCGTGGGGCACCCTTCGTACTTCAGGACGCCCCGGACGAAGTGCGAACGCAGCAAGCATGAGGCTATCCGGAGAGCCCCTGCAACCGGTCGTGCCCGTCGCATCTCGCGTGGATTAAGGGTATAGCCGGCGACGCGGGGCGGTACACGCCCCGGTCAGGCAAGAATCTCCCGGACCCGGTTACCTTTTTGTGCCGGGCCGGGGAGGGAGGGGACATGAAGCAGAGGGTGCTCTTCATCGGCACAAACAATGCCGCCCGGACCCAGATGGCAGAGGGCTACCTCCGTGGCCGCTACGGCGACCGCTATGAGGCCTGCTCCGCCGGAATCGCCCCTACCGCCCTCGATCCTCTGGCTGCACGAGTTATGGCCGAGATCGGGATCGGCATCGCCGGCCAGCGGGCGAAGGATCTCAGTCTCTTCGACGGGAAAGAGATGGATTACGTGGTCACGCTCTGTGCCGGAGGGGTCTGCCCGATGTTTCCCTGGACGAAGGAGACGATCCACGTCGACTTCCCGGACCCGACCAGAGCCACCGGAACCCCGGATAAGGTCCTCGCGACCTACCGGCGAAGCCGGGACGCGATAACCGCCTGGATCGACAGGCAGTTCGGGGGAGCGACGGATGGAACATCCGGAGCGTGAGCACCGATGGTGCGAGGTGCGAAGGAAGTGAGAGAGCGGAGTATTCACCGGGGACCTTTCACGGCTCCATCCGCTCTTCCGGCGGCGCCTTGAGGATATCCCGGACCATCTTTACGGCGCAGAGGTCGCCGCACATCGAGCAGGTCTCAAGCTCGCCGTCCCGCTCGTGGATGCGCCGGGCTTCCTCGGGGGCGAGCGCCGCCTCGAACTGCTTCTCCCAGTCGAGCGCCCGGCGCGCCTCCGCCATCCGGATCTCGCGGTTCCTGGTGCTCCCGGCGTTCCGGGAGAGGCTCCCGACGTGCGCGGCGATCCGCGCAACCCTCGTCCCCTCCACGATGTCGCGGAGGTCCGGCAGCGCGAGGTGCTCGGCCGGCGAGACCATGCAGAGGAAGTCGGCGCCGTGCATACAGGCGATCACGCCGCCGATCGCCCCCACGACGTGATCGTAGCCCGGCGCCACGTCGGTCACGAGCGGGCCGAGCAGGTAGAGCGGTGCGCCGTCGGTCAGCTCCTTGATCATTCGGACGTTGTAACCGACCTGGTCGGCCGGGATATGCCCCGGCCCCTCGATCATCCGCTGCACCCCGGCGGCGAGCGCCTTCTTCGCCAGGTGTCCGAGCGTCAGGTACTCGGTCGCCTTCGCGAGACGGGATGCATCCACGAGTGCACCGGGGCGCATCCCGTCCCCGAGGCTCACGACCACGTCGTGCTCGGCGAGGATCTCGAGCAGGTAGTCGTACTCGGCATAAAGGGGATTCTCTTCGCCGGTCGCGGCCATCATCGCCACGTGGAAGGCCCCACCGCGAGAGACGACGCCCATCGTCCGGGGATCAGCCTGGAGCGATGCGAGCGCGTCCCGGTTCACGCCGCAGTGCAGGGTCAGGAAGTCCACACCCTGCCGGCAGTGCTCCCGGATCACCGAGAAGAGCAGGTCGGCGTCGACGTCCGCCGCGTTCCCCGCCCGCCGGACCGCCTCGTAGACCGGGACCGTCCCGACGGGCGCGTCGAGAGCGAGGATCCGGCGCCGGATACGGGCGAGATCGCCGCCGGTCGAGAGGTCCATCAACGCATCCGCGCCCTCGCGGAGGGCCGCCTTCGCCTTCTCGACCTCGAGGTCCTCGTCGCACCGGACGCCCGATGTCCCGACGTTCACGTTGATCCGGACCCTGCAGCCCTCACCGATGGCGCAGAGCCGGTGCGGCCGTACGGGGTTTGCCGGAATGACGATCCGCCCGCGGGCGACGGCCCGCGCGGCATGGTGCGGGACGAGGCCCTCCTCGCGGGCGATCGCCTCCACCTCCGGGGGGACCCCGCGCAGGCATGCGGAGATCAGGGTATGCATAAGAACCATTTGTCCGGAGGCCATATTAGTCTGCATGCCAGTCCGGTGGATCGCGAGCGGCACAACCTACGCCAACTCGTTCGTTTACGGAAACGTCCTTGTGGATGCAGGCGTTCTCCCGATGGCCGTGGAGCCGCATGCCGACGCTATCGAGACGATCGTCATCACCCACGCCCACTACGACCACATCGCCCATGTCAGGGAGATCGCCCGGCTCTGCGGCGGCGCGGTCGTCTGCATCCACGAGGCGGACGCGCCCGGCCTCGTCGACGACACCCGGAGCCTCGCCATGGCCTTTGGGGCCCGATCGCCCGGGATCGTTCCCGATACCCTCCTTTCTGACGGCGATCTGGTCGGGAGCCTCCGCGTCATCCACACCCCGGGGCACACGCCGGGCGGGATCTGCCTCTACGATCCGGCGACAAAGGTACTCTTCTCGGGGGATACGGTCTTTACCGGCGGGTCGTTCGGGCGCTACGACTTCCCCGGCGGGGACCGGAGGATGCTTGCGGCATCGATAGAGCGGCTCGCGGCGCTGGATGTCGAGGGGCTCTATCCCGGGCACGGCGAGCCCGTCCCCACGGGCGGCGGGAGGCATATCGCGGCCGCCCGGGAAGCGTTCCGGTTCTATGAATAAAGGCGTTTACGCCCTCATCCTCAAGAACCCGCACCGGGAGATCCGCATCGGCGCTCTCGGGGTGCGGGAGTTTGCGGCAGGCCGGCACATCTACGTCGGATCGGCGTTAGGAAGCGGCGGCCTCGCCCGGGTAGAGCGGCACGTCCGGCTCGCCCTCCACCGCGACCGATCTGCCCGGTGGCACATCGACTACCTCCTCCTCGACCCCTGCTTCGCCCCCGTCGCCGTCGTCACCGCCGCGACAGACCGGGACTGCGAGTGCGCCCTCGCCCGCGCCATCGGCGGGCCTCCGGTCCCCGGGTTCGGGTGCAGCGACTGCGCCTGCCCCTCGCACCTCTTCCACCGTTCCGGCGACCCGGTCGAAGAAGTCCTCGCCGCGTTCAGGGGCCTCAACCTGGATGCCCGGATCACAAGAATCAAGAATGAGGGAGACGAGCATAGGGTATGAGTGTCCTCGGCATCTCCGGAAGCATGCGGAAGAACGGCAACACCGCGCTCCTCGTCACCACCATTCTCGACCGGGTGCGGGAGGCTGGCATCGAGACCGACTACCTCACGCTTGCCGGTATGGATATCCGGCCCTGCACCGGCTGCGAGGCCTGCAAAAGCGCAAAGTGGTGCGTGACGGAGGACGACGACTGGGCTGGTATAGCAGAGAAGATGATCGACTGCGAGGTGCTGATCCTCGGCGCCCCGACCTACTACTACGACATCAACGGACAGACGAAGAACCTGATCGACCGGACCTACTCCCTCTACCATGACAGGAGGCTTGCGGGCAGGAAAGCGGTCGCCGTCGCCGTCTGCGCCGACCGGGGAGGTGAACGAGCACTTGAAACCATGGAGGGGTTCCTCAACTCCCATGAGTTCTCCTACCTCGGCTACGTCTGCGGAAGGGGCTATGCGCCGGGTGATGTCCGGAAGGACGAGCGGGCGATGAAGAGGGCCCGGCAGGTTGCGGATACGATCATCAGGTACCTCCGGCCGGAGGACTGAAGGACGGATACGCCCGGCCGGGGGGATGAAGACGGGCGCTAAAACCAGGACATCCCCGGCCGGTGCGAGGGCTTACGGGCCGGAGAGCAGCCCGAAAGCCTGTTGGGCAGTCAGAGAAGCAGCGATATTATCGCGAGGACGATGAAGATGATGACCAGCCACTTCGCGATCGACATCGACATCCCGGCAACGCCCCGTGCCCCGAGCAGGGCAAAGATAAGTGCCAGTACAAAGAAGAGGATTGCAAGGCCGATAAGACCGTTTACCATATCTATCTCCTCCCAATCGCCGGCATCCGGCCGACGTTGAGGAGCCACACTATATCCACGGATATTTATAATTTTCCGGGAATAGTCGTGGGCCAGGAGGGAGGCCGGTCCAGAACGGCATCAGCCCGGGAGGATGCCGTAGGTTGTCGTCCGCTGCCGGAGCGTCCGCCCGAGGTCCCCGGCCATCCGCCGCATCTCGCCCGGGTCCAGGTAGTCGGTGCCCCGGGCGCCCGCCTCCCGGGATATGCTCTCCTCAAAGAGCGTCCCCCCGAGGTCGTCGGCACCGGCAAGAAGCGCCACTTCCGCCATCTTCGTCCCGAGCTTCACCCAGGACGCCTGGATGTGGTCGAAGTTGTCGAGGAAGAGCCTTGATACCGCAAACATCAGGAGGTCTTCCCTCCCCGTCGCGCCGGGCCGGGCGAGCCCCGCCCGGTAGAGAGGAGTATTCTGGTGGATGAACGTGAGGGGCACGAACTCGGTAAACCCGCGGGTCTCATCCTGGATCTCCCGGAGGACGCTGAGGTGCCGGGCGCGGTCTGCCTCGCTCTCGCAGTGCCCGTACATGATCGTCGCGGTCGATCGAATCCCGAGAGCGTGCGCCTCCCGGATGACCCGGACCCAGGTCGCGGTATCGATCTTACCAGGGCAGATCACCGCGCGGACGTCGTCCACCAGGATCTCGGCCGCCGTCCCGCAGAGTGTCGAGAGGCCCGCCGCCTTCATCCGGCCGAGCACCTCCCGGGTGGAGAGGCCGCTCCTCCTTGCGGCGTAGGCCACCTCCATCGGGTTGCTCGCGTGGATGTGGATGGTGGGGGCTTCGTCTCGTATCCAGGATATGATGTCGATGTAGGATTGGGCGTCGAAGTCCGGGTGGAGGCCGCTCACCGTGCAGACCTCGGTCACGTTCCGCCCGCGCGCCGCCCGGGCCTTCTCCCGCACGGCGGTTTCGTCGTGGCGATACGCATCGGGGTCGCCCGGTTTCCGGGAAAAACCGCAGAACCCGCAGGCGTTCACGCAGATGTTGGTCACGTTGACGTTCTGGTTCCGGACATAGGTGACGGCATCACCTACTTTGCGTTCCCGGAGTTCGTCGGCGGCGGCGGCGATCGCCCAGACGCCCCGGTCACGGGTCGAGAGGAGGCGGACGGCCTCCTCCTCCGTGAGCCGGTGGCCGGCGAGCGTGTCGCAAAGCAGCTCTTGCAGCGGTGGCGTCATACCCCTCAACCGTCTTTGCAGGATGATCTCGTTTTGGCGCGGTCAGCTCAAGAACCTTCGGGTGCGCTCCCGGGGAAAGGCATATCCTTATCTGTTCCGGGGACATCTCCGCAGCCATGGCTCAGCAGATCCTATGTCACCAGCGGACACGGCTCAGCTACAAGGACGCATACGGATACGTCATCCCGGTCGGAGGGACCAGCCTGATGACCTGGGTGACCGACGAGGGGCTGATCGCGACTGCCGGGTTCGATATCGAGGCGCTGGCAAATGCCGGGGTCCCCGCAGCGATCGTGGGCGTCTCGGAAGAGTCCACCCTGGAGAACCTCGACGACCTGATGGACGCCGAGGTGAAGGCGGTGAACCTCCCGGCGATACAGCGCCGCGTCGAAGTCGGGATGCCGGGGCGCGAGGCCTTAAACAGGATGTGACGACCCAGGAGGTAACCCCCGGGCTCTGCCGGGAGCAGTCGGCTATGATCTCGCTCGACTCCGCCGCCGTCGAACCCGCCAGACCCGCCCGTAGCGTGAAAACCTGACGCCCGGTCCTGTGCTCTGCAACCTACGGTGCACGTCGGTGCCATACCCGAGGGGCCGGCGATGCCCGGCACCGGGCAGCCGGGGAGGGGCGGCACAATGGGATCACCTGCCGGGAGCAGTCTTGTGAACGGGGCGGCGTGACGGGGGGACGCCGCTTCCATCCCCGTACGGAGGGGCCTTCTCGCTCGTGCCGCCGACGAGCCCCGCAGGGATACAAAAACACACTGCAACGGGTCACGGCACCGTTTATTCCCGGTTGGCGGTCAATGTGCTATCCTGCATTTCTCTCCACGCTTTCTGCCGCTCTTCGCACTCGGCAGCCGGAAGGCGGGCGTTCTTAACTAACATAATTCCGAGGGCGGTGCAGGCAGCTGCAGGGTTTAGTACCCCACGCTCAACCATCTCGCCCATAATCCAGAGAGTGCCGTGACACTCCGTTACCTGCCGCCCGGCCAGTGTCCGCAGTCGCCCGTCGTCGGTAACCAGCAGACAGCGGTGATGTCTCGCAAGGACAAATGCGAATATATCCTGTATCGATAACTTGCGATTCTGAGGAGCAAGAACTGCTGCCTGTTGCACAAGAACATCGGGGAGCTCTCCGGCACGGATGCCGGATCGCAGGACTTCATCGGGAGGGGGGTTAGTATGTTCCGCCAGCACGATATCCGGTGTAAGAAAATCGAACGGCAGGCCGGTGATATCTTTGAGGACGCCCCCGTGATGGAGATTGATGATCACGCTGGCATCAATCATACATCTCAATCGGGAATCCATCATGCCGCTCTCCCTCGGCCCGGCAGAATTCAGGAATGCTCTTCCCGAGAAGTTCTGAGGCGCGGGATGCGGAGATCACGTCCTCTGCATAAGCCCTCATCACGAGGCGCTTCATCCTCTTGGGCTCTTCAGGAGGAATCTGGTCTCCCGGCTCGCGTTTGCGCCACCCCATCGTATCGAGGTGATCGAATATCCTGCGATACTCGCAGTCCGGGATGATACCGAGATCCTTTGCCCGGTGAACCCAGGCCTGGATGCTCAATCCGTACCGATGCTTCAACAGGTGCAACTCGAAGAGGTCCAGCCTCTTCCGGCTCTCCCCCAACTCTCCTCTGGCTACCTCTTCCGGGACAAGAAATGCTCCTGCAAACCGGTGCGCAACTCTCTCCTTATCAAGATCCTGCGACGGCTCAACCATCAGGTGACCCAGCTCGTGGGCGATGCTGAACCTCTGCCGATCTCCCGCTACTCCCTCCCGGATTATGATGACGGGCGTAGTATCGTTGTACCAGAACACGAGCGCATCAAACGAATCCGGGGCGGAGATCGCTCCTACTTTTATTCCCTTATCCTCGAGCAGATCGGTAAGACTCTCAATCGGCTGAATGCCAAGCCCCCAGTCCCGGCGCAGGTTAATGGCGACCTGTTCAACCTCCCGCATATCGGTGATCCGTATAGGATAGCCGAGGGGTATGGAGGGCCGTACCTGTTGTTCGAGATCGAACAGGTCCTCAACCTCAATATATCGTTCAAGCCATTCCCGTACCTTCTCTATCACCATTGCCTCTTCCTTCTCGCTCAGACCAGCCGAACGGAATACCGGCACCGTCAGATGGATAGAATGCACACGAGGACGCATCAGGTACTCGACTCTCACACCTAATGCAGTGCTTAATCTGAGGAGGACCCCGGAACCTGGAACCATCACTCCTCTCTCGTACTTGGAGATTGCAGTGGCGGTAACTCCTGCCCTGCCGGCTAGTTCCCTCTGGCTGAAACCGTTCATCGTTCGAGCCATCTTCAACCTCTCTCCAATGGTCACCCAGGTCACCTCATGATGTTGTTTACAAAACAGCAGTTGTTTTGTAGATATGTAAACTTTTTGTAAAGGGAAAAAAGACATACCCGTGGATCAGAGGAGATGAGCCCTGGCCGACGCGTATAATTAGAGTAAAATATCAATCATCTGCGAAATTTGTGTAAACTTAAAATATCGTCGCCTGCACCTCCGATACCCGCAGGGAACCTGCAAGAGTCTATCGTCGTCAGGCGGTTGCCCGGCCCCGTCTTCTCCTCAGAGAAACCGCATTAACCAGCCTCATTTAGAGACCCCGGCCTCGGAGGGACCGGAATTAGGTATCTACACCGCCCCGCCGACCGGGAACAGGAGCACCCCACCGCTCTTCATACCCTTCCGCGTGAGTAATCTGGTACAGAGAGCGACACGGCCTCACGCGGAAGAACGCGTTGCCGCGAGGTGGGGCCACACCGGCAACCGGGCGGTATCCGGAGGATTATACGAGCTCATAGGTCGTCGTCCGCTGCCGGAGCGTCCGGCCGAGGTCGTCTGCGATCCGCTGCATATCGCGCGGGTCCAGGTAGTCGGCGCCTTCGCCGCCGGCGTCGACCGAGACATCGTCGCAGAACATCGTCCCCCCGAGGTCGTCGGCGCCGGCAAGAAGCGCCCCCTCCGCCATCTTCGTCCCCACCTTCCCCCAGGAGACCTGGACGTGGTCGAAGTTGTCAAGGAAGAGCCGGGCGACCGCAACCATCAGGAGGTCCTCCCTCCCCGTCGCCCCGGGCCGGGCGAGCCCCGCCCGGTAAAGGGGGGTATTCTCGTAGATGAAGGAGAGGGGGACGAACTCGGTGAACCCGCGGGTCTCGTCCTGGATCTCCCGGAGAACACCGAGGTGCCGGGCGCGGTCCGCCTCGCTCTCGCAGGACCCGTACATGATCGTCGCGGTCGATCGGATCCCGAGAGCGTGCGCCTCCCGGATGACCCGGACCCAGGTCGCCGTGTCGCATTTTCTCGGGCAGATCACCGCACGGATTCTGTCGACCAGGATCTCGGCCGCCGTCCCCTGCAGGGTGCCGAGCCCTGCCGCCCGGAGCCGCTCGATGACCGCGACGGTTGAAGCGCCGCTCCGCGCCGCCGCCCAGGCGATCTCGTCCGGGCTTGCGGTGTGGATATCCACACCGGGGGCGGCCTCCCGCACGGAGGAGATAAGGTCGGTGTAGGAGTCGAGCGTGTAGTCCGGGTGCACCCCCGAGAGGAGACAGATCTCGGTGACGTTGCGCCCCACCGCCGCCCGGGCCTTCTCCCGCACGGTCGCGAGGTCGTCGCAGAACGCACCCGGATCATCAGCCCGCCGCCCGAACCCGCAGAACCCGCAGAGGTTCTTGCAGATGTTGGTGACATGGATGTTCTGGTTCCGGACGTAGGTGACGACATCGCCTACTTTGCGTTCCCGGAGTTCGTCGGCAGCGGCGGCGATCGCCCAGACGCCCCGGTCACGGGTCGAGAGGAGGCGGACGGCCTCCTCCTCCGTGAGCCGGTGGCCGGCGAGCGTGTCACGAAGCAGGGTGTGCAGTGGATGCGGCATCGTAAACAACTTTATTGCAGTCCTGGATTTATTCCTCTTTCCCTTTGCGCCGCGCAAGGATGAGATCGTGGATGAGGATGACGATGATGACGACAACGGCGAACTCGGTGAGGTGCAGGGGCAGGTAGCCGATGAGCGGCACCGCGACGAGGGCTTTGCCTACAATCCACTCCTTCTCGACCGGCTCGACAACCCCGACGCCCGCTATCCGGAGGTTCCCCTGGTCGATATACGGGTTATTGTCCCCCTTGGTGATGTAGCCGCCGTGCGGGTTGGCGTAGAACTCGCCGAGCGCCGACTGCTCCACGGTGGCGGTATCGACGTAGGTCATCGCCCGATGGATGATCGGGTGGACGGAACCGGCGCCGTTCGGGCGATAGACGATCACGTCGCCGTAATTTCCAAAGGATTGGTGCCCGGTCAGCTGCCCCTCGGCCCAGGTCGTCAACGCGCCGAACCGGTCCTCGTCAACGACCAGCACCAGGTCGCCGACGTTCATGTTCGGGACCATGCTCTCCGACTCGATCGTGACCACCGCCGGCCAGGTGCCGGCGAAGAGGTAGAGAAGAAGGGCAATACCGCCCACGACCGCGACGACCCAGAGGAGGTCCCGGGCCAGGGAAACGACCCGGTTGTCGCTCTCCCGGAACGCCGTGAGGGCTGATGCTACACGTTGCAGCAGGGTGACATCCGACATGCTTCAGAGAGAATGCACTCCCTTCATATACATAGGTTCCCCGGGGACCGGGCGGAAAAAGATAAACCCATATTATCCCGCGGAGAATAACATGAGTCCATGCTCGCCGAAGCGGAGATCGTACGCCGGTTCCTTGCGCTGAAACACCAGGTCCACCCCGACGTGGTGAGTTACATCCGGGAACAGAACGATCCGACGCTCATCGACCGGATAGCGGCAGGGGTCCCTGACGGCACCCTGGTCATATCCGCAGAGCATATCCCGGGGCTCAGGAAGGTCAGGGACGGGACCCGGTTCCTCGTCGACCCGGAACTTGAGGTGATCACGGGGAGCGCCGGGTCCACCGGGAGCGTCACCGGCCACGAGGACGCCGTCCACTACTTCCGGGACCGCTACAACAACCTCTCCTCGATGATCCGGAGCAGGATGACGGCGATGCCCATCGAGGCGCTGGCGAAATCCCCTCACCGCTACCGGGATGAGGAGTGCAGCATCATCGGTATGGTGGCCGACGCCCGGACGACCGCAAAAGGGCACCGGCTCGTCGAGGTGGAGGACCCTACCGGGGCCATTCGGGTGCTCTTCAATAAAGGAAGGGACGACTCATTTGCGGAGGCGGAGCGGATCCTCCCCGATGAGGTGATCGGGGTGAAGGGGAAACTCTCAGGCGACGGGGGGCTCTTCTTCGCCGAACAACTCTCCCGCCCGGACGTCCCCATCAATCACGCCCCGTTCAAGAGCGATAGACCCGGGAAAGCCGTCCTGATCTCCGACGTGCACGTCGGGAGCAACACCTTCCTCGAGGAGGGATGGAACCGGTTTGCCGACTGGCTCCAGGACTCCGACGCCGCATACCTCCTGATCGCAGGCGATCTCGTCGACGGCATCGGCATCTATCCCGGGCAGGAGAACGAACTGACGATCCGGAACATATATGAGCAGTACGACGTCTTTGCCGGGATGCTCCGCGACCTCCCCTCGAGGGTCCGGATCGTCGTCGCCCCGGGGAACCACGACGTCGTCAGGATGGCCGAACCGCAGCCCGCGATACCCCCCGAGTTCACCGGGAAGTTTCCGGCAAACTGCACCCTCGTCGAGAACCCCTGCCTGCTGAACCTCCAGGGGGTCAGGGTTCTGATGTACCACGGACGGTCGTTTGATGACATGATCGGGCTGATCCCCGGGGCGAGTTACGAAAAACCCGCCGCGATCATGGACGAGATGCTGAAACGCCGGCTCCTTGCCTCCCCCTACGGTATGCGGACCCCCATCGCCGCAATGAAGACCGACCGGCTCGTCATCGACCCGCTCCCCGAGATCCTCCTCACGGGGCACGTCCACATCTGCGGCATGACCCGCTACCGGGGCGTCCTCGGGGTGAACGCCGGCACCTGGCAGTCGCAGACATCGTTTCAGAAACAGATGAACATCCATCCTACGCCCGCGCGGGCGTTCGTCGTCGATCTCCAGACACTTCAGCCGGAAGTGATGGATTTCAGTTAATATTCTCCGTTTTTTCCGGATGTTTTCCACATATTTAAAAATGTTGAATCCCTTTGTATATGGTACTCTATCGGAGGAATGCAGAGAGATGGATCTGGTGTATCTGGCACCCATCGGTGCCATTCTCGCTCTCCTGTTCGCGGGATACTCGTATATGAGTATCAAACGGGAGGGCACGGGTACCGAATTGATGCAGAAGATTGCTGCCGCTATTCATGAGGGAGCAATGGTCTACCTGAACAGGCAGTATCGCGCTATAGCACTATTCGTCATCGTGCTTGCCGTCGTCCTCGCGATCTGGATCAACCCGCTCACCGCCGCCTGCTTCGTGCTCGGCGCGGCGCTCTCGGCGACTGCCGGCTATATCGGTATGTTCACCGCCACGGCCGCAAACGTCCGGACCACGAACGCCGCACGGCGGGGGATCGCGGACGCGTTCCGGGTCTCGTTCTCGAGCGGGTCGGTCATGGGCATGGCCGTGGTCGGGCTCGGGCTCCTCGGGCTCTCGGTCGCGTACATGGTCATCAGCACCGTGACAGACCTGACCCAGGCTGAAGTCCTCACCATCGTGACCGGGTTCGGCCTCGGGGCAAGTTCGATCGCCCTCTTTGCCCGTGTCGGCGGCGGTATCTTCACCAAGGCCGCGGACGTCGGCGCCGACCTCGTCGGCAAGGTCGAGGCGGGCATCCCCGAGGACGACCCCCGGAACCCGGCCGTCATCGCCGACAACGTCGGCGACAACGTCGGCGACGTCGCCGGCATGGGCGCGGACCTCTACGAGTCCTACGTCGGCTCGATCATCGCCACGATGGTCCTCGGCGTCGCCGTCGCGGCCACGCAGTTCCCGAACGCCGGCGTCATGAACGTGATCATCCTCCCGCTGCTCATCTCAGCGGTCGGTATCATCGCGTCCATCATCGGTTCGTTCTTCGTCCGGACCAACAAGACCGAGAGCAGCGCCATCCACATGGCCTTCAACAAGGGGTTGCTCTCCGCGCTCATCATAGTCGTCATCGCCACCTATTTCATGGTGAACACGCTGCTCGGTGCAGAGTACATCGGCGTCTTCTACGCCACCGTCGCCGGCCTTGTCGCAGGGTTCGCTATCGGCCTGATCACCGAGTACTACACCTCCTTTGACCGGAAACCGACGCTCGCCATCGTGAAGTCGAGCGAGACCGGGGCCGCGACCACCATCATCACCGGGTTTGCGAAAGGGATGGAGAGCACCGTCTGGCCGGTCCTGATCATCGCCGTCGCGATCTACATCTCCTACCAGGTCGCCGGGCTCTACGGTATCGCGATCGCCGCCGTCGGCATGCTCTCGACGCTCGGGATCTCCCTCTCCGTCGACGCCTACGGCCCGGTCGCCGACAACGCCGGCGGTATCGCCGAGATGTCCCACCAGAAACCCGAGGTCCGCGAGATCACCGACACCCTGGACGCCGTCGGCAACACCACCGCCGCCATCGGCAAGGGGTTCGCCATCGGCTCCGCGGCGCTGACGGCGCTCGCCCTCTTCGCCGCCTACACCCAGGCGGTCAACCTCTCGATCATCGACGTCTCGGTCCCGAACGTCTTCATCGGTCTCCTGATCGGTGCGATGCTCCCCTTCCTCTTCTGCTCCATCACGATGATGGCGGTGGGGAAGGCCGCATACAGCATCGTCCACGAGGTCCGCCGCCAGTTCAAGGAGATCCCCGGCCTCATGGAGGGGAAGGCAGACCCCGACTACACCTCCTGCATCGCCATCTCCACCAAGTCGGCGCTGCGTGAGATGATCGTGCCCGGCGTCCTCGCCGTCGCCGCGCCGCTCACCGTCGGGATCGTCCTCGGCCCTGAAGCCCTCGGCGGCCTGCTCGTAGGCTCGCTTGCGTCCGGGTTCCTCCTCGCCGTCACGATGGCGAACGCCGGCGGGGCCTGGGACAACGCAAAGAAGTACATCGAGCAGGGCCACCTCGGCGGCAAGGGATCGCCGGCCCACAAGGCGGCGGTCGTCGGCGACACCGTGGGCGACCCCTTCAAGGACACGTCGGGCCCGTCGCTGAACATTCTCTTGAAACTGATGGCCATGGTCGCGCTGGTCTTTGCGCCGCTGATCCTGGTCGTCTAACCCATCTTTTTTAGGCCCGCCGGGGGCGACCCCAGAGGAGGCCATACCTTCATCCCGCTCTACGGACAACCAGATAATGTGTGCATCCCGGAACGGGGGTGAAGACCGCATGTTCCAGATCTACCGCACGGTTGAAGGGGCCACGGCGCCACGGACGGAGGAGACGGGAAGGTTTGAGCCAGGCTCCTGGGTCTCTCTCGTCAACCCCACCGCAGACGAGATCCGGGAGGTCTCGGAGAGGCTCTCCATCCCGGGCGACTACCTCCGGGCGGCGCTCGACGAGGAGGAGCGCCCGCGGACCGAGAGCGAGGACGGTGTCACCCTGATCGTCATCGATATCCCGATGCCCTACCCTGAGCAGACGATCCTCTACACGACGATGCCCCTTGGGATCATCATCACCCCCGATAGCATCGTCACCGTCTGCCTCCGCGAGAACGCGATCATCGAGGATTTCGCGAATGGACGGGTGAAGTCGTTCTACACCTTCAAGAAGACACGGTTCGTGCTCCAGATCCTCTTTAGGAACGCCTCCTATTTCCTCCAGTACCTGCGCCAGATCGAGCGGATCTCAGACCGGCTCGGGGCCGAGCTGAACCAGTCGATGCGGAACCGGGAGCTGATCCAGTTGATGAACCTCAAAAAGAGCCTGGTCTACTTCTCGACGTCGCTCAAGAGCAACCAGATCGTCCTCGACAAGACCCTGACGTTCCAGCCGCTCCGGATGTACGCGGACGACACCGACCTTCTTGAGGACGTCATCATCGAGAACAAGCAGGCGATCGAGATGGCGAACACCTACTCGACGATCCTCTCAGAGACGATGGATGCTTTCGCTTCGATCATATCGAACAACTTCAATAACGTCTTAAAACTCCTCACCTCGATAACCATCATCCTTGCCATCCCGACGATGATCGCAAGTTTCCTCGGCATGAACGTCCCGGTCCCCCTGCAGGACGAACCCTACGGGTTTCTCATCATCATCGTCCTCTCCCTGATCGTCTCCTCCCTCCTCGCGGTGGCGATCAACCGGAAAGGGTGGTTGTGACCCTCCCCGCAGGCTTGCGTCCGGGGAAGCGCCCCGGTCAGCGGGCAGGGGTCCGGCAATGGTATCGGCACCTGCGCACCCTTGCCTCCCGCGTTGACGCGAAGGTCCAATACAGGATTGCAGACTCCCAAACAACATGGAGCGACAGGTCTTAGCCGTCCTCCACGGGCTAAAGCCCGGGCATTTGCCGTTGCACCCCGGAAAACCCCGGTTTTTCTCGATGTCTCAGGAGCATCCGGCATTCAGGCGGAGTGCCGGCCCCGTTGCCCCGGCCGACCACAACATTTATCACCACAATATACATTATTGATCATGACAAATTATACATGATCGATCATGTCAAATAGGCGGGGTCGCCGGGGTGGCGGCCCCCGAAGATGTCATGCCGCCCGCGGTCTCTGCCGGGGAGCGTGACAGGTCTGTACGGCAGCACGATCACGGGCACATCGGTCGCGGGATCGATGGGCCGGGAAGAAGGTTAGCCGCTTTTGCACGGTGTCAGGACCCGCACGGGTATGGACCGGGTAAATCTGGCATGATTAATAATGTAGGAATGTGGGAAGATGACAGGGACGTTTGCCGTCAAACTGGAAGAGAAACGCTACCTCCCCGATCCCCGGTGCAAGGCGACCGCCTGGACGCCGGATTACACCCGGGCGTATCAGGAGTTCATGCACGACCCGGAGGCCTTCTGGGACCGGATCGCCCGCGAACTGGTCTGGTTTGAGCCGTGGGACCGGGTCCTTGAGTGGAACTACCCTTACGCGAAGTGGTTCGTCAACGGAAAACTCAACATCACCTACAACTGCCTTGACCGCCACGTCACGAGCGACCACAAGGATAAGCCGGCGATCGTCTGGCGCGGGGAGCGCGGGGAGGAGCGGAGGCTCACCTACGACGACCTCCACCGCGAGGTGATGCGGTTTGCAAACGGCCTCACCCGCCTCGGCGTCGGGAAGGGCGACCGGGTCTGCATCTACATGCCGCTCGTCCCCGAGCAGATCGTCGCGATGCTCGCCTGCGCCCGCATCGGGGCCGTCCACTCGGTGATCTTCGGGGGGTTCGGGCCGGACGCGCTTGCGATGCGGATCAACGACGCGGAGGCAAAGGTCCTCATCACCGCAGACGTCGCCTACCGGCGGGGGAAAGCCGTCCCGCTCCGGGAGATCGCAAATGAGGCACTCACCCACGCGCCGTGCGTCGAGAAGGTCGTCGTCCTCCGGCGCGAGACCCCGGCGGCCGACCTCGACCCCGCCCGGGAGATCGACTACGCCGATCTCATGGCCCGTGCCGCACCGGACTCTCCCGCGGAGGCGATGGACGCGGAAGACCCGCTCTTCATCCTCTACACGAGCGGCTCGACCGGCGCGCCGAAGGGCATCGTCCACACCTGCGGCGGCTACATGGTCGGGACCTACTACACCGCCCTTCACGACTTCGACATCAAGGAGAACGACGTCTTCTGGTGCACCGCCGACCCCGGCTGGATCACCGGCCACAGTTATATCGTCTACGGCCCGCTCGCTGTCGGGACGACCGTCGTCATCGTCGAAGGGACGCCCGACTACCCGGACCCGGGCGCCTACTGGCGGCTGGTCCAGGACCTCGGGGTGACGATCTTCTACACCGCCCCGACGGCGATCCGGATGTTCATGCGCTACGGCGACAAGTGGCCGGCGAAGTACGACCTCTCCTCGCTCCGGGTGCTCGGCTCGGTCGGGGAACCCCTCAATCCCGAGGCGTTCGAGTGGTACTACCACCAGATCGGCGGCGGGCAGTGCCCGATCGTGGATACCTGGTGGCAGACCGAGACCGGGATGCACCTGATCACCACGATGATCGGCGAAGCGATGAAGCCGGGGTTTGCCGGAAAGCCCATCCCGGGCGCCGTCGTGGATGTGGTCGACAGGGCAGGGAAGCCGGTCCCGCCCGGCACCGGGGGGTTTCTGGTCATCCGGGCACCCTGGCCCGCCATGCTCCGGACGGTCTACGGCAACGACGCACGTTACCGTGCCTACTGGGAGACCATCCCGGGCTGCTACACGGCAGGCGATCTCGCGGTGAAGGATGAGGACGGCTACATCATGGTCCTCGGGCGGGCCGACGACCTGATCGTCGTCTCCGGGCACAACATCGGGACTGCGGAGGTCGAGAGCGCGCTCGTCTCCCACGACGCGGTGGCGGAAGCAGCCGTCATCGGCAAGCCCGATCCCCTGAAGGGGAACGTCATCAAGGCCTTCGTCACCCTCCGCGTCGGCGCGAGCCCGAGCAACGGCCTCTCCGCCGAGCTTGCCCGCCACGTCAGGAAGAGCCTCGGGCCCGTCGCGGTGCCGGCCGAGATCGAGTACGTGGACCGGCTCCCGAAGACCCGGAGCGGCAAGATCATGCGCCGGGTCCTGAAGGCCCGGGAGCTCGGCATGGACCCGGGGGACATATCCACCCTGGAGGAGTGACCCTCCTCCTCTTCTCGTGAGGGAAAACCGATGCCCGATACACCGAAGGTCTTCGGGATACCCGCGGAGAGGGGGCGGTGGGGCCTCGTCATCAACCTCTGCCTCGGGAGCATCTACTCATGGAGCGTCTTTGTCGCGCCGCTTGCCGCGCACTTCACCGCGGCGCTCGGTCGGGAGGTGACGGCGGGGGAGGTGCTCCTCCCGTTCTCGGTCTTCCTCGCCTTCTTCGCCGTCGCGATGCCGCTCGCCGGGAAGTACATCGAACGCTACGGGCCCCGAAGGGTGACGATCGCCGGCGGGCTCCTCACCGGCCTCGGGTGGCTCCTCGCCTCGACGGCGACGTCGGTCGAGGCGCTCTATGTCGTCTACGGGGTGATCGGGGGGATCGGCGTCGGGATCGCCTACGGGGCGCCGGTCGCCGTCGCGGCCCGATGGTTCCCGGACCGGCGGGGGCTCGCGGTGGGGCTCACCCTGCTCGGGTTCGGGATCTCGGCGTTTGTCACCGCAAACGCCGCGGGAGCCCTGATCGCCGCGTACGGGGTGATGGCGACGTTTGGGATCTTCGGGGTCGCGCTCGCCGCCGTGCTGGTGCTCGCGGCTCTGCCGCTCCGGTTCCCGCCGCAAGGCTGGCGGCCGGCGGGATGGTCCCCTCCCGCGCCCGGGGTCGGGACGGCCCCGGTCTGCGAGTGCGACAGGAGGGCGATGCTCCGGACAGGGGCTTTCTACGGCCTCTTTGCCTGCTACTTCATCAGCTGCCTCGCGGGGCTCACCGCGATCTCGATCGCAAAGCCGGTCGGGACCGAGGTGGCGGGGGTCGACGCGGGGCTCGCGACGCTCCTCGTCGGGTTCTTCGCCGTCTTCAACGGGCTGGGACGACCGGCGTTCGGCAGCCTCGCCGACCGGATATCCCCGCAGAAGACGGCTATGCTGGCGTTTGGGCTGATCGCGGCCGCGTCGGTCCTGATCTGGCTCGTGCCGGGGGTGCCCGCCTATGTCGTCTCGTTCGCCGTCCTCTGGGGATGCCTTGGAGGGTGGCTTGCGATAGCGCCGGCGGCGACGGCGTCCTACTTCGGGACATGCGACTACCCGCGGTGCTACGGGGTCGTCTTCCTCGCCTACGGCGCGGGAGCCATCGCCGGGCCGCAGCTCGCGGGGTTTGTTCGGACGGCGACCGGGACCTACCTCGGCGTCTTTCCGCTGGTCGCGGCCCTCGCGGCGGTGGGGTTCATCGTCGCCTGGCTCCTGATGCGGCCGCCGACCGGGGTTCAGGCGAGCGCGGAGGAGGAGGGACGAAGGCTTACACCCTCTCCGTGAGCCCGAGCTGCCGGAGCACGCCTGCGGCCGCACTCATCCCGCCGTCCAGGTAGACGGCGCCGACGAGCGCCTCCAGGCACTCGGCAAGGACCCGGCCGGACGTCCAGACAGCCTGGGCGGCCTCGCCCTTCCCCCAGCGGACGTAATCCTCAAGGTCAAGGTCTTGTGCGAGCTCGCGGAGCCGGGTCATGTTGACCAGGTTCATCTTCCGGTTGCTGATCGCGCCCTTGTCGTGCGCCCCGCCCGCGACCAGCGCTTCCACGACCGCCACGTTGATGACCGCATCGCCGAGGGTGGCGAGGGCATCCATGTGGGCGCTCGAAGGGAGGCCCGCCTCCAGGGTGTAGGCGAGACGGGTGAGCGCGCGTGAAAGGAGAGCCCGGTCCCGGAATACGTAGCCGATCCGTGCCTCGATCGCGCCCGGGTCCCGGCGGACGGCGTCGTTATGGCTCATGGTGAGAGGATTACTCCCGGACTTCCGCCTTCTCGATCCGGACGGGGACCCTGGGCCTGTCGGCGGAGTCCGTCTTCACCTTCCCGATCCTGTCGACGACGTCCATCCCCTCCACCACCTCACCAAAGACCGGGTGGGCGCTCGGCGTCCGCGGGTCGTCCCAGTCGAGGTAGGTGTTGTCCACCAGGTTGATGAAGAACTGGCTGCCGCCGGAGTTCGGGCGTCCGGTGTTCGCCATGGCGATCGTGCCCCGGCGGTTTGAACGGCCTTTCACGAACTCATCGGCGATGGTGTAGCCCGGTCCGCCCGTCCCGGTGCCGGTCGGGTCGCCGCCCTGGATCATGAACCCCTCGATGACCCGGTGGAAGATTGTGCCGTCGTAGAACCCGGACCCTGCCAGTTTCGCGAAGTTCCCCGCCGTCACCGGCATGTCGTCGTAGAGGTGGATCGTGATCGTACCCATGGTCGTGTGGAGCACGACCAGCGTTCTGTCCGTTTCTGCCATTGTGTACAGCTCCGTATGGTATTGTTCGCCGTTGTTACTTATACTGGTGGGAGGGGTATGCGCCGCAGCCGGCAGGTGGAGGCTGCGCTTCCCGCCGATCCCCTGCCGGGCTTTGCGCCGCCGTCCGGCACGAGAGCGGTCACGCACCCTTCCCCGGCGGGCCGAGTCAACGTCATCATGTAAACAAAAAGAGTATGTAAAAATGTTTTATATGGACGGCCGCAGAAGTATATGCATGTACTCCGGAGCGAACGTCTCCCCGGACCCGCGGCCGGGATATACCCGCGTCCCTCCACTCGGCCCCGCGCAGCGGCGGGGGCCTTCCGGGATGAACGACCGGGCGCCCGTCTTCATCATCACCGGCGAGCAGGGCCAGTGCAAGACGACGTTCCTGCACCTGGTTCTCGGGCTCACCGTCGCGCTGAACGTCCGGGTCCGGGGCGTGCTCGCTCCCGGCCACGTGCGGGACGGCCGGAGGTCGGGGTTCACCCTCGTCGATCTTGCCACCAGCGAGCACGAGGAGCTCTGTTCGATCGACCCCGATCCGCGGTGCGAACTCCACGGCCGATTCTACTTCCGGCCTGAAGGGCTCGCATTCGGCCGCAGGGCGCTTGCGCCGCCGGATCCCCGGGAAACCGATCTCGTGGTCATCGATGAGGTGGGAAGGTTCGAACTCCAGGGCGCGGTCTGGGCCAACCAGATCGACCGGCTGGTCTCGCTCCCGCACCCCCCGATGATCTGGACGGTCCGGCGCCGGCTCCTCGATACGGTCATCCAGCGCTGGATGATTAGAAACCCCGTCGTCCTGGACGTCAGGACCGCGAGCGTGATGGCGACAGCAGGCGACGTGATGGACGCCGTCTGGGAGTGGCGGGAGGCGCAGACGCCATCCGCGGTCCCGGTGCCCCCCTTCTCCCCGGGCCGCATCGCCGGGGACCCCGCGCTGCTTGCGGATGCAGCCGCCGGCGCCTCCCCGGGCGCCCCGTCAATCCTCCGGAGACTCTACAGCCCGGAGGGGTGATGCAGTCAGAACTGCTGCCCGTCCCGGATCGTCTCGATTACCGCGCCCACGAGCCTCTCGATCTCGTCGAACCGCGGCTCCGCCATACCGTTCTTCACGATCCCGCATTCGGTCGCGATGACGTGCAGGTCCGGCTCGACCCCGAGCTCCCGGAGTTTTCTGAGCGCACAGGCATCGTCGCAGCCGTCGAGCGCAAGGATGCGTCCGGCGTAGCGTGCCGCCTCCTCAAGCGATGCCGACGGGCGGCTTGCCGGGAGCGAGGCCTCCACGGATCCTGGAGAGCGCTGCTGAACCACCATACCCGCACGGTCGGTCAGCTTCCCGGTGTTCGAGAGGCCGGAACAGGTGATGAGGGTGACGGGCTCCGCCACAGCCTCACTCCATTTCGAGAGCTTTCATAGCTGCCCGGCCGATCAGGTCCGGCGGGATCGCCTCGTACTCCTCGCCGTTGTAGCGGAGCGCCCGGCACTCCGTATCCTCCTCGCAGGTGATGCAGGAGCAGGAGCAGCAGGGTGTGGTGGTCACCTCGATCCCCTCGAGGAGTTCCTCGATCGGCACCCCGTTGAAGAGGAGGCTGTTGGACTCCGCGACCGCCTCGTTCGGGAGGACGGTCTCGACCACCCGGACGCTGACCCCCTCCATCTCAAGGAGCATGCTGATCTCCGTGAGAACCGCCGCAAGTGTCATCCCGGTCTCGTGGCACCGTTCGCAGGTGTTGTCGATGTCGCTTCCGATGTGCTTCCATTCGATGACGAGTTCCTTCTTCATGATATCACCTTTAGTGGGAATCCGCGGGACATCTTCCTGTCGCCTCCCCGCCGTACCACTTATCCCGGATCAGGAGCGCCACGTTCACGAGCGATATCAGCACCGGCACCTCGATCAGCGGGCCGATGACGGTGGCAAACGCCACCCCGGAGCTGATCCCAAAAGCCCCGATGGCAACGGCGATGGCAAGTTCAAAGTTGTTGCTTGCCGCAGTAAACGAGAGCGCCGTACTCCGGCCGTAGTCGACCCCGAGTCTCCAGGACATCCAGAATGAGACGAAGAACATCAGAAGGAAGTAGATCGTGAGTGGGATCGCGACTTGCACGACGTCCGCGGGGAGCGCGACGATGTTCCCGCCCTGGGTCGAGAACATCACGATGATCGTGAAGAGCAGGGCGATGAGCGTGATCGGCGATATCTTCGGGATGAACCGCTCGTGGTACCACTCCTTCGACCTCACCCGGAGGAGGGCGAACCGGGTGACGAACCCGGCGATGAACGGGATGCCGAGGTAGACAAAGACCGTGGCGGCGACGCCCGAGATCGTGATCGGCACCGCCGTCCCGGTCCCGATCCCGAGGAGCGGCGGGAGGACGGTGATGAAGACGTAGGCGTAGAGGGCGTAGAAGAGCACCTGGAAGATGGAGTTCAAGCCCACGATGGCGGCACAGTAGTCGCAGTCGCCCTCTGCAAGGTCGTTCCAGACGATCACCATCGCGATGCACCGGGCGAGACCCACGAGGATGAGGCCGTACATGAACTCCGGCCTATCCGCGAGGAAGGCCGCCGCAAGGAGGAACATCAGCACCGGGCCGACGATCCAGTTCTGGACGACGGAGAGGCCGAGGACTTTTTTGTCCCGGAAGACCCGCCCGAGTTCTTCGTACCGGACCTTCGCAAGCGGCGGATACATCATCAGGATCAGCCCGACGGCGATGGGGATCGATGTCGTCCCGACAGCAAACCCTGTGATCGCTGCCGGGACCGCGGGGACAAAGTAGCCGACGGCGACGCCGGCAGCCATGGCAAGGACGATCCAGAGGGTCAGGTAGCGGTCGAGGAACGAGAGCCGGGAGCCGGAGGTCCCCTGGTCGGCGGTGTCCATCGCCGGTCACCACCCGCCGGGCCGGATCTCTCCCGCGAGCGCGGCGGCATGCGGCGCATCTGCGGCACAACAAGGTTTTCCATCCATGATTCGTTCACCTCATGACAGAGGTTAGACCACGCTGAGCACCTGGAACACCACCCCGGCAAGGACGGCGACCATGAGGATCGTCACCACAAACGCGGCGACCAGCCTTCGCTCAAAGATCGCGGCAAGGAGCGTCACTTCCGGGATGCTTGCCCCCGCGCCGCCGATGATCAGGGCCATGACCGCCCCGATGCCCATCCCCTTCTCGAGGAGGACGGCACTGATGGGGATGATCGTCTCTGCCCGGATGTACATCGGCACCCCGATCACCGCCGCCACCGGGATGGCGAGCGGGTTATTCGGCCCGGCGAGGGAGACGATCAGGTCTCCGGGGATGAATCCGTAGATGAACGCCCCGATACCCGCACCGAGGAGGAGGTAGGGGAGCACCTGCCGGAAAAGGCTGACGGCAAAGGAGAACGCCTTGCGGATGCGGACAGGGTGGCCTGCAGCACAGTCGCAGGGTTCCGGCCTCCCTTCAACCATCACGTCCTTGACGTAGCGCCCGTAGCCGAGCCGCCCGAGGAGCCACCCGATGCCTGCGGCGGCGGTGAAGGTGACGGCGGCATACACAGCGGTCGGCACAACCCCGATGAGCGCGACGAGAAGCGAGAGGATTATCGGGTTTAAGAGCGGGGAGGCGAGCAGGAACGACATGCAGACCCCGAAGGGAATCCCGACCTCAAGGAGCCCGAGCAGGATGGGGATGGTCGAGCAGGAGCAGAACGGGGTGAGCGCCCCGAACCCGGCCCCGATGACGTTCCCGGCGATGCCCTGCCGCTTCCCGGCAAGCACGCTCCGTACCCGGTCTTCGGGGATATAGGCCTGGAGCAGCCCGACGAGGAACGTGATCCCGACAAAGAGCAGGATCAGTTCCCCGGCTATAACGACGAAGAACTGCCCGGCCGTAATAAGTGTTGAGGGAAGATCCATGGGGCCCGGTCCCGCATCGGTGGTTTACTGCTCCCCTATGTCAGATTCTTCTTTCTTCTCCTTCGGGACGATCCGTGTGCCGCAGCAACCGCCGCCGCTGCCACAGCCGCATCCGGAGGAGAAGAGGTTCTTTATCCGCGATCCGATTTTTACTCCGTCTTTTTTCTCGTTCTCGCCTGTCATGGTCACCACGTCCGCTCCGGCTCACCTGCCGGAGTGTTTCAATCTGGTTTGAACTACTGTTGGCGGTGCCGGCGTATGAAGGTTTCTATTTCAATAAAAATTGAACTTGTATGAGACAGTACGCAGGAGGAACCTGCAGGACGATGTAGTCTTCAGACCAAACGTGGACAGGAGCGCGGCATGGAAGGAGAGAAGGGCTGCGGGAGTTTTCCGTGCAGCCACAGGAAGATTCTCCGCTGGAAGGGTCTCACCTAAGCAGCATTGCCGCGATGAGGTAGACCCCGATCCCGATGAAGAGCACCCCCACAATGCGCCGGGTCCAGTACTCGAACATCTCCGCCGCCTTCATCGCGCTCCCCACCTTCGCGATCCCGGTCACCATGATCAGCGAGAACGCGATCACCGGCAGAGCGGTCGCGACGGCAAAGACCGCCGGGACGCCGAGCGGATCAGAGGTCCGGAGCGCCAGCGGGACGAGCATCGCAAAGAAGAGCACCGCCGAGAACGGGCAGAAGGTCAGTGCGAAGAGTACGCCGAGGAGAAAACTCCCTGCCAGCCCCTGATCGGCAACCCGCTCCTTGAATGCCGCGAATCGCCTGCTGCCGCCCGTCCAGGAGGGGAGCGGGACGAGATCGAGCATCACAACCCCGAGCCCGATCAGCAGCGGACCGACCAGCACCTCGCCCCAGGACTGGAGGAAGAGCGAGATCCCCTGGATGGAGAGACCGAACGTGACGATCAGCGCCGCGATGCCGACGTAGACGGCCATCCTCCCGGCGCTGTAGAGCGCTCCGGCAAGGAGGGTCTGCCCCGGGCTGCCGATCCGGCGGGAGAGATACCCGATTGCAGCGATGTTCGTCGCGAGCGGGCAGGGCGAGAGGGCCATCATGAGTCCGATGAAGAACGCGGCGACGAGAGGGACGCTGCTCGTCCCCATCGTCTCCATGAACCCCATCAGGCTCATTGCGAGAAGTCCCCGGCGAGACGCATCCCGAGTAGCGTCTTGAGATACTGCATGAATCCGGGTTTGTCGTTGAGTTTGTACCAGACCCGGATATCCTCTTCTTTATAAAACCCGCCCAGGTCGTCGTAGGTGCCGATCCAGAGCGACGAACCGGTTGCGCCGTAGCGCTCGACGATCTCCTGCTGCTGTGGGTCGGCGATATCGATATGGTCGAAGATCAGCTTCCCGGAGCCGAGTTCTTCGGAGAAGTGCGTCTTTACGGTCTCCTCGGCGTAGTCACCGAGCACCACGCAGGAGTGGCACTGGTTCGGAGCGGTGAAATGGATGACCTCGACTTTAGTGACGGTGCCGTTGAGCGGCGAGACGGTGGCTGCGTCCGCTCCGCCGGATTCTGTCGTACACCCTGCAAAGAGGGCGGCAAAGGCCAGGAGAACCGACAGCGCAACTAACGGCAGGACCTTTCGTCCGGTTATGTTGCAAGCAAGCCCCCGGCGCATGCGTGGGACCTCAGAACTGCATGGTTGGTTCGTTTTCATCAAGGACACTCCCGTCGCTGGATTGACTGTTACAATTTGGTTTGAAATGGTTCTGTGTTCTTGTGCAGGCGGATATATATGCTTTCTCCAGTGATGCTTCATCACCGCATCCACCTGCCGGAAAAATCGGCGTTCCTCCACCGTGTATCGGGGCGGGATGCAGAAGCGGTCACTCCGGCTCGCCCCGTTTCTTTGCCCGGGTGATCTCCCTGCGGTAGAGATCCTCCCGCTCCCGCTCCTCAAGTTGCTCTTCGATGTACCGCAGGGTCTCGATGATGCGGGGTATCAGCACCCTGTCCATAGCGTTCACCTTCCGGCGTGTCCGCGTGCTGCTCCTCTCAAGCGCCCGGAGAGTACCCCCTTCACTGAGGGAGGGGTGTTAGGTGCAGCACCCGGCTGCAAGGAGGATGGAGGGAGCCGCAGCCAACCCCAGAACCCGGCTTCCCGACGCGACATCACAGCCTCCGTGGCATGGTCCGCCGGTGCAGGTGCATCGCGGCGGCGGTAAAGACCAGGGTGAAGAGGGCAAGCATCACGATGTCGACCGCCACCGGGAAGTAGTGTGCGCCCGTGAACGAGTATCGCACCAGGTCCGTGAAGTAGGTGAGCGGCGAGCAGACGGCAAGGTACAGCCCCCATGCGGGCATCTGCTCCAGGGGAATGAAGATCCCGGAGATGAAGATGAGCGGGAACTTCAGGAGCGAGGAGAGCATCATGATGTTCGAAGGCACGTTCGTCGGGGGGACGGCAAGGAGCATCCCGATAGCCGAGAAGCAGACCGCCGCAAGGAAGACGGCAGAACCGAGCACGATGCCGTGCAGGAGCACAAGCCCGAGCCCAAGCCCGATGAGGAGCGTGACCGCCGTGACCCCGATGCCGAAGAGGATGGAGGCGATCATGTCCCCAAGGACGATCGCCTCGATGGTGATGGGGCAGGCTGCGAGGCGCTCGAGGGTCTTTGCCTGCCCTTCCCAGGGAAAGATTGCAGGAGATACGGCGGTCGAGGTGAAGAAGAGGGTCATCCCCATAAGCCCGGAGAGGAGGAACGCGAGCGGGAGCTGCCGGCCTCCCATGAAGAAGGCCAGGAAGAGGAAGACCGGCATGAAGATACCGAAGATGAGCACGGGGCCTTTGGAGTAATAGATCCGGATATCCTTCTTTGCTATCGCCCATGCCCGCCGCACCTGTTCGGACGTTCCTGCCGGGTTCATCTTCTCTCCTCTTCGCCCGTCAGTCGCAGGAAGACCTCGTCGAGCGACGGGGCAAGCGTGTTCAAGGTGAGGATCGCTATCCCCTCCTGCCGGCTGAATGATACAAGGGAGCGGATGGCCGTGTCCTGATTCTCTGCCGTAATCTGCCACTTATCCCCCGTTCGGGCAGCCCCGGTGATGCCCGCAAGCCCTGAAAGGAGATCTCCCCCGATCTCCCGGTCGAAGCTCACCTCGATCCGGTGGACACGGTCGATCGTGGTCTTCAGTCTCTCGGGCGCGTCGATCGCGACGATCCGGCCGCTCCTGATGATACCGACTCGATCGCAGAGCCGGTTCGCCTCCTCCATGTTGTGGGTGGTGAGGAAGATGGTTGTCCCGTCCGCATTCAGCGCCCGCAGCATGGAGAGGATCATCTGCGTGCTCTGCACATCCAGGCCGCTCGTCGGTTCGTCGAGGAAGAGGAGTTCGGGCTCGTGGAGGAGCGCCATGGCGAGGATGAGCCTCTGTTTCATGCCCTTCGAGTAGCCCTGCACCTTCTGGCCTCTCCTCACGGAGAGGCCGAGGGTTTCGAGAAGGTCGTGCGAGCGCCGTTCTGCCCGGGCACGATCGAGCCCGTAGAGGTCCCCCATCAGCATGAGGTTCTGCCATGCGGTCAGGTCGACGTAGGCGTTCGAGGTTTCGGGCACGACGCCGAACCGTTGTTTTACCCGGACCGGTTCCTTCAGGATATCATACCCGAATATCCTGGCGCTCCCGCCGCTCCTCGGGATGACGCCGGTGAGTATCCGCGTGGTAGTGGTCTTCCCCGCCCCGTTCGGGCCGAGAAAACCGAAGATCTCTCCTTCGCGGACCTCAAACGAGACGTGGTCCACGGCGGTGATGGTGCCGAAAACCTTCGTCAGGTCTTCAACCTCGATCAGGTTCGGCACGCCTGAGCAATCAGTACGGGTATCACCGGTCACAGTGGGCTCCTTTTTCGGACGACGTGCTCGACCTTCTCCGGGGTCTTCCCCCGACCGGCGTCACTCCCTGATCGCCTCCAGCACGGCGGCTGAAAGGCGCTCGATCTCATCGAACCGGGGTTTGGCCATCCCGTTCTTCTCGATGCCACAGTCAGTCGCGACAATATGCTGGTGCGGCTCGATTCCAAGCGCCCGCACCTTCTTCTTCCCGCAGCAGTCGGCGCACCCGTCCAGCACCAGAATACGGTCCGCGTGTCGGACCGCAACCTCCAGGGACGCCGTCGGCCGGATGGCCGCGATGCAGGCCTCGACCGCCCCGCAGGAGCAGTGGAGGAGCATCACCCCGGCCTGGACGGTCAGTTTCCCGGTGTTCGATATCCCCAAACAGGCGATGACGGTGACCGCCAATCAGTTCCCCCCGAACGTCGCGTCGATCCAACTCGTAATCTCGTCCCGGATACGCCGGACGCCGGCCATGATCTCCTCGTCGGTGCCGGTGAGGTTCGAGGGGTCCGGGAACTCCTGATGGATCTCCTCCTTCGCCCAGGGGAAGAGGGGGCAGAGCCCTCCCTCGCAGACGGCAACAAGGTAATCCATCTCCTGCTCGTCGAACTCACCAAGGTCTTTGATCCTGTGGCCGGAGATGTCGATCCCGATCTCGGCCATCGCCCGGACGGCGTAGGGGTTCAGGGTCCCCGGTTTGGTGCCGGCGGAGAAGGTCTCATAGCGGTCGCCATAGCGTGCGTTCATATACCCTTCCGCCATCTGCGACCGGGCGGAATTATGGGTGCAGACAAAGAGGACTTTCTCCCTCACGCTATCACTCCAGCCCGAGCGCCCTGAGCGCCGCCCGGGCGATCAGCTCTGGCGGGATCGAATCGTAACGCTCGCCGTTATACTCGATTGCCCGGCATTCTGCGCCGTCCTGCCCGGTGATGCAGGCGGAGGAGGTGCAGGGAGTGCTGGTGACCTCCATGCCCTCGACGAGGCTCTCGAGCCGCACGCCGTTGAAGAGGATGCTGTTTGACTCTGCGATCGCATCGCTCGGGAGGACGTTCTCGACAAACCTGACCGTGATACCCACATCCTCAAGGACCGCACGAATCTGGTCGACAACGTCCCTCACGGCCTTTCCGGTCTCGTCGCACCGCTCGCAGGTGTTCTCGATGTCTCTGCCGATATGCCGCCATTCAACGACGAGGGTGTCCGTCGACCCCCCGCAACCGCACCCACACCCGCATCCACCGGACCGCCTGTGCTCGTTCTCTTCCTCTGCTCTCCCTTTCCCCTCCCAGGTGGCGGAGACGACCGTCTCCACGTCTTCTTCGGATAGGTCGAGGCCCCTGCCTTTCTCGATCCCGAGGTCCGTGACCACGATCTCCTGGTCGGGCGCAACCCCGGCCCGCTCCGCGATCTGGCGGGCGCAGCCGACCGGGCAGCCGTCGATGACGATCACCTCGTCCGCTGCCTCGACCTTCTTCTTTATCGAGGGTGTAGAGACGGCGAGGGATGCCGTGCAGGCTATATTCCCGTATCCTTCCTTCGTCAACTGAACGGCAGCCTCGTTCGAGATCTGTCCGGCCTTCGATGCGCCGGCGCAGGCGAAGATGATCCGTTTCGTGCCGCCCTCCATCTCTATACCAGATTCACAGGCGCACCGGGGTATGTTCTGTTCCGTCATGGTTTACTTTTCTCCAAGCAGGATCTGTTTGATATCTTCAACGCAGGGGACGTGGCCGACGACTTTAGGCTCTCCGTCGACGTAGAGCGCCGGCGCCAGCATCACACCCCGGTCGATCATCTCATCGAGGCTCTCGATCTTGCGGACATCCGCATTGATCTTGAGTTCCCTGACAACGATCTCGACGTTCTTGTTCATCCGCCGGCACTTGACGCAGCCGGTCCCGAATACTTCAATCAGCACCATGGTCTTTCCTCTTCCGGGGAATGCAGGTCCCGGCATCTCGCACCCATCCGGCAGAGACGACCGCATCGACGTCCTGCGGGTCGATCCCGAGGTAGCCGGTCGACCGGAGGGGGAGCCCGGCAACGACGATGTACTGGTCGGGCTCAAGACCCAGCCGATCGAGAATCGCCCGGGCGCAGCCGGTCTCGCAGCCGGTCTCGCAGCCGTCGATGACCACGACGTCGTCTGCAGCCAGCACCTGTTCGATCCCGGGCCTGCACCCGGCGGCGACGGCAGCGACGGCAACGAGGTCGCCGTAGCCTTCACGGGCGAGCCGCACCGCGCTCCGGCAGGCGAGTTGTCCGGTATACGATCCCCCGCAGCAGGCGACGATGACGCGCCGTTCGCGGGCCATGCTTATCACCCCTGCAGGATCTCCTTGATCTCCTTGACGTCTGCCACTCGGCCAGAGACCTTCAGTTCCCCGTCGACGGCGAGGGCGGGCGTCAGCATCACACCGCGGTCCATGATCTCGGTGATGTCGTCGACCTTGACGAGTTCTGCCTCGATGCCGAGGTCTTTGATTGCTGTCTCCACGTTCTTTGCGAGCCGCTTGCATTTCGCGCAACCGGTTCCGAGCACTTCTATCTTTACCATTGCTTCTTCACCTCGTTCTGGTACTCACGAAGGATCGCCGCCCGGTAGAGCAGTTCCGCCTCCCTCGGGATGTAGTTGTAGATCTTTACCTGTCTGATGAGTTCATCGCCGATAGCGATCTCGCCTGAGAGGTTAAGGGCGATTGTATCGGCCAGGATATCGTCGAGCATCACGAGCCCGACGACGACCCCTCCGACTTCGATCCGGCGAACACGCCGCAGCGCTTCGGCGGCGCAGCAGGGTTTCTCTCTCTTTTTATCGCTCTCCATACGCTTCCCCCTACACGAGCAGCATCCCGTTGCCGTAGACGAACCCGGCAATGGTCGCCGAGAGCACAACCAGCGTCACGTAGGCCGCCGTCTTCTTCGCTCCGATGATCCGGTAGATGACAAGGATAGAGGGCAGGCTGAGCGTCGGCCCGGCCAGCAGGAGGGCGAGCGCCGGGCCGGCGGCCATGATCCCGGACGAGTAGCCGAACGTCGTGCCGATGATCGGGACCTCAAGCAACGTCGGCATGTAGAGGATCATCCCCACGACGGCTGCGAGGAAGTTCGCACCGAGCGAGTTGTTGCCGAAGTAGGGCTGGAAGGTCTCAGGCGGGAGGAAGAACGCGATGATCCCGACAAGGAACGTTCCTGCGATCAGGATCGGAAAGATCTTCTTCGTGAGATCCCAGGTCTCAAGCCCCCAGTCGGTCACCTCGTCCCTGTCGAAGTAGTAGATGAGCAGGACGGCGATCGCAAGGGTCAGGATGTAGACGATCGAGAGCCGGATCACCCAGTCAAGCGGCGAGGCGCCAAAGACCAGCACCCCGACGAGGAGGGCGAAGAACGCGGGCGTGACCCAGCGCGGCTTCTCCGCCTCACACGCCCCGGCGACGCTCGGCGCCATCGCCTTCCGCTTCAGGGTCTCGACGTCGGTCGACCGGAAGAGCAGCGCCATGAGAAGCCCGATCACGATGGCGAGGGTGACGGCAGAGACCGCCCGAGCCACACCGAGGTCGAACCCGAGCACCCGGGCAGTGTAGATGATCGCGAGGATGTTGATCGCCGGACCGGCGTAGAGGAACGTAGTCGCCGGGCCGATGCCGCTCCCTTTCTTGAGGATACCGGCAAAGATCGGGAGGATGGTGCAGCTGCAGACCGCGAGGATCGTCCCCGAGACCGATGCTATCCCGTAGGAGACCGGTTTTGGGGTGTCCGGGCTGAAGTACTTCAGCACCGCCTCTTTCTTGACGAAGGCTGCGATGGCGCCGGCGATGAAGAACGCCGGGATCAGGCAGGTGAGAACGTGCGCCGAGAGGTAGTCGAGCACGGAGGCAAGCCCTGATGCGAGAGCGCTGATGAGTATGTCAATCACGAGTGTACCTCACTGGAGGTTGATCACTAATTCAAATAAATTTGAAACAGTATGGTGCAGGAGTGAGGATAAACGTTACGATGCCCTGCGCCCCCGCCCGACTCCGCTATCCCGATCCCGGGGACCATGATGGGCAGTCGTCTCTTCACCCCGTACGAGCAGGCGGGCTCCGCACCGGACAACCCCTTTCCCCGGGGGTGTCAGAGCCACAGTGGGAACGGGCGGCGGAGGACAGAACAGCGCAGATAAGATATATGCCATCTCATTTCATACTAGTTTGAACCAGCGAGGTGATGGATCGGGTGGTAGAGAAGAACGAGTACCGGACAGAGACGCTCTCCCTCCCGCCGGAGGTCGAGGAGTCGCTCTGCCGGTGCGGGGGTATCACAGGGCTGACCGGGCGGTTGCCGGGGAACGAGGTTCTGGAAAGAGAGAGCGCCCTCCACCGCGCACTTGCCGACCCGATCCGACAAAAAATCCTCGCGATGCTCGCCGTCCAGCCGCTCTGCGTCTGTGTCATCAAGGCGGTGATCGGGATAGCGGACTCGAAGTTATCCTACCACCTCTCTATCCTGAAGAGAGCAGAACTGATCATCGGCGAGGCCCAGGGAAACTGGATCATCTACCGGCTGACCGCCGAAGGCGAGACGTGGGCACGGCGGACAGGGGAACCGGCCGGGGACCGGAATCCCGGGTTTTGCTGAGCCCTCCCGGTCGTGGCAAAAAACTACATGATGCCCCTGGGGCCACAGGCATACCGGATGAAAAGATCGTGGGCCATTTTCATACGAAAGAGGCCCCGATCCTATACCCCGAGCCCCGCTAAGAACATCCGGTGCAGGCGCAAGTCCCCTCCAAGCTCCGGGTGGAAGGCAAACGCCATATGCCGGCCGCTCCTGACCGCCACGATCCCCTCCGGGACACGGGCGAGCACCGCAACGCCCGGGCCGACGTCCGTCGCCACCGGGGCCCGGATGAAGACCGCCCGGAACGGCTCCGCGAGCCCCACGACGTCAAGAGACGCCTCGCGGGAGTCGACCTGCCGCCCGAAGGCGTTCCGTGCGACATGCATCGGGATGAGGCCGAGGGTCCGCACCCGGGGATCGTCAACCCGGTCCGCCGCAAGCACCATACCGGCACAGGTGGCGAATACCCCGCCCTCGAACCCCCTGAGAGGCTCATAAAGCCCGTTCTTCCCGATCAGCCGGGAGATGGCGGTCGACTCCCCGCCCGGGATCGCAAGGGCGTCGAGATGCGCGAGGTCGCGAGGGTGCCGGACCGGCACGGCGGTCGAACCCGACCGGCCCGCGAGGCAGTCGCGGAACGCCGCTATGTGCTCGCTAACGTCACCCTGGAGCGCAAGAACGCCGACCTTAACGCCCACGGGTCTGCAGCACCTCTTCTTCCCGGAGCATGTGGACGTCGAGGCCCTTCATCGCCTCGCCGAGCCCCTTGCTCACCTCGGCGATGGCCTTCGGGTCGTCGTAGTGGTTCACCGCCTCCACGATCGCCCGGGCGGTCATCTCGGGGCTTGCAGACTTAAAGATCCCCGACCCGACAAAGACACCGTCGGCCCCGAGCTGCATCATGAGCGCCGCGTCCGCGGGCGTCGCGATGCCGCCGGCGGAGAAGTTCACCACGGGAAGGCGGCCAAGGTTTGCGCACTCGATGACGAGTTCCGCCGGCGCCTCGATCTCCCGGGCCCGGTCGACGAGCTCCTGGCTGGAGAGCCCCTTCAAACTCCGGATCCCGCCCATGATCGCCCGCATGTGACGGACCGCCTCCACGACGTTGCCGGTCCCGGCCTCGCCTTTCGTCCGGATCATCGCCGCCCCCTCGTCGATCCGGCGCAGGGCTTCCCCGAGGTTCCGGGCGCCGCAGACGAACGGGACCGAGAACCGGGTCTTATCGATGTGGAACTGCTCATCTGCCGGGGTCAGCACCTCGCTCTCGTCGACCATATCCACACCGAGCGCTTCCAGGATCTGCGCCTCGACAAAATGGCCGATCCGGGCCTTCCCCATCACCGGGATGGAGACCGCATCGATGATCTCGACGACCTTCTGCGGATCGGCCATGCGGGCCACGCCCCCGGCCGCCCTGATATCGGCAGGGACTCTCTCAAGCGCCATGACGGCGACGGCACCGGCCTCTTCGGCGAGCTCTGCCTGCTCTGCGTTGACGACGTCCATGATGACGCCGCCTTTCTGCATCGACGCAAAGCCGCGCTTGATCAGCTCGGTGCCAAATCTCAGTTCCTCGAGTTTCATTACTCCTATGTATAGCTCATGGACCCCAATAAAAATAGTGCGCCGATCTCGGCGAGGGCGAAGATGATCGTCGCCGCCCGGACCGCCCGGACGATCCCGGCGCCCGCCTCCGCAAGCGTCCGCTCCGGGTCTCCGATGGTGTAGATCCCGGGTTTCTCGAGCCGGACCCCGACCCCGCCGGCGATGACGGCCATCGGGATCCCGCCGTTGAACCCGGGGCGCTCCTTCGCATCCCGGCAAAGCGCCGCATACGCCGGGGCGAACCGCCCCTTCGCCGCAAAGTAGGCGAGGAGGACGAGGCCGGTGACCCGTGCCGGTATGAAGTTTGCGACATCGTCGGCGCGGGCCGGGAACCACCCGATCCGGAGCCGCTCGTCGCGGTAGCCGAGCATCGCGTCCAGGGTGTTGATCGCCCGAAAGACCGCGGCCCCCGCGAGGCCGAAGATCCCGAAGTAGAAGAGCGGGGAGATGATGCTGTCCACCAGGTTCTCGGTCATCGACTCGTATGCGGCCGAGAGGACGTGCTCGCGCTCGAGGTGCGCCGTATCCCGGCTCACCATCATCCCGGCCCGGGCACGGCCCGCGTCGATGCCGCCGTCCTCGAGCGCCCGCACCACGGCGGCGGTATGCTCCTCAAGCGACCGCCAGGCGAGGCAGACCTTGAGGAGGAAGGGTGCGAGGATGATGTAGAGAAACCAGGGGGCGGCAAACTGGACGAGGGCGAACGGGGCGGCAAAGAGCGCTGCGGTCGCGATGGTCCCCGCGGCCCCGGCCGCCCGCTGGACCCGGACCGGGTAGCGGGACGGGACTCCCCACCACCCGATGAACCGGCCGAGGACCGCCACCGGGTGGTAGCGGGAGTGCGGGTCCCCGACCAGCCGGTCAACCAGCAGCGACGCGGCGACTACGACCGCTGCCGCTGCCATGCGAGGATGACCCCGACGAGGAGCACCGCAAACGCGGCGGCATTGAAGAGATCGATCCCCGATGCGATCCAGAGCCCGTAGAGCACCAGGGCTGTGGCAACGGGGGCGAGAACCGGAAGGGGCGGGAGCGGGAGGGATGGGAGCGACACCGCCCGGGCCGCCGCCGGGAGCGCGTCGACCGGCTCGGGCTCCGGGGCTTTGCGCTCGCGGACGGCGACCCGGAACGCCGCCCGTCGGGCGCCGTACCCGGCGATGACCTCCACGGAGAAGACCCCGGGGGGAGCGTCCTCGCGGATGGGGATATGGAACTCCGCATCGACGCCCACGTAGAGGTTCTCGTGGATGAAGTCGGTGAATGCCGCAGAGTTCGCCGTGGCGAGGGAGATGTGGAGCGGAGACCCGTGGTTGACGATCCGGAGGGAGAGATCGCTTCCCGGCGCCGCCTCCACCTCGCCCGGGACCTCGATGGCGTTGATCCCGCGGCGGTTGAGATGAATCTCCGACATCGGCGGGATCAGTCCTCGCAGGCCGTCTGCGGGAGGAGGTTCGGGATGCCTTCGCTGATGGGGTAATCGACGCGGCATGCCGCACACCGGAGGGTGCCCTCCAGCACCTCCCCGCCGCTCTCTTCGGTCGCGGTCAGCAGCAGATCGCCCTTGCAGACCGGGCAGCAGAGGATCTCCATGAGATCCCGTCTCATAGTTCGCCCCGGAGGTCGATGATCTGCGACATCTCGGGGCCCGTCGAGATCAGGGTGACGGGCTTGCCGATATCCTTCTCGGCCTGCGCGATGAAGTCCTTCGCCTTCCGGGTCAGCTGGCCGTAATCCGTCGCGCCGAAACAGGCCGGGTCGATCCGGTCGATGCCGGTGATCGCCGCCTGGGTACACCCGTTGATCATCGCCGAGTAGCGGGCCATCTTCCCGTCCCAGGTGCCGATACGGCGCTGGCGGCGGGTGACGGTGCCGAACTCCTCGATACCGAGTTCGTGCGACCGTTCCATCGTCATCTCGGTCGCAAAGGGGCCTTCGCCGACCCGGGTCGGGTAGGCTTTGAAGACGACGATGACGTCGTCGATCCGGGTCGGGCCGACGCCGTTATCGGCGGCGATCTGCGAGGCGGACGTGTCTTTGCTGGTCACGAACGGGTAGGTCCCGAAGTAGAGCGATATGCCGAAACCCTGGGTCCCCTCAAGAAGGACCACCTCGTCCCGGTCCAGGGCGCGGTTGAGGTCTTCCGCCACATCGGTGATGTACTCCGCGAGTTCAGGGACGTCTTTTGCCTGCCGGGACGTCCTGAGGACGCGGTCGGAGTTTGCCGGGCCGCATCCGGTCCCGGTGCTCCCGATCTTCTCCCTGAGGTGCTCGCTCCCCCTGTCGCGGGCGATATGCTCCTCTTCGATGATGCCGCACCGTCCGTCGACAAAGATCCTGCCCCTGACACCGAGCAGGTCGACCTCCCGCAGGAATACCCGGGGATCGACGAGCACGCCGCTCCCTACCATGAGGGCCGCTTCCGGGTAAACGAACCCCGAGGGGACCATCCTGACACCATACTCCTTCTCCCCGATACAGACGGTATGCCCGGCGTTCGGGCCGACGCCGCCCCGGGAGATGATGGATGGTCTGTCCTGGTGAGCGATGTGGGCCACGATCTTTCCTTTTCCCTCGTCACCAAAGAATCCGCCGACGATAATAGTACAACTCATTGTTCTATCAAGTAGGATGGAGCGATACATCCTGATAAACGTTACAATGCAACACCGGGAGAGCGACCGTCCCGCGTGAAGGCAGCTGGGTTTTCGTGGTGCAGAGACCGCCGGCCCTGCGCCCCGGGCGGACGAGCGCCGGACCGGGAGTGCACCCCGCGCGGGGAGGACGGGCCTTCCGGGAGAGCGCGGATTCCAGGCAGGTCATTTTGGCGTTGCGTCGCAATATGCGCTTATCCCGGGGCCCCGGCGGCAGGGGGCCATTGTATATCAACCTTCGTGGCGGCAGTTCCCCCCGGACCCGGTTGAGATCGGAATCCGGACCCCTTCATTTCCACTGGAAGCCTCATCTCCATGAAATCCAGGGCCGTTACATCGAGGTTTTCCCGGTAGAGGCATGTTGATCTGTAATCGGATCTTTTTGCCGGAGCGCGGATGCGAACCCGGCGATCTGTCCGGGGTTCGGGGGATGGGATGCGTACCCCGGTATGGGCGCGACGAGATCCCGCGGCGCCTATAATCCCTGAATAAATCCACATCTCCAGTGGAAATAAAGGGGTTCTTTGCCCGTCATTCCGCCGTCGGACACCGAACCGACGGCTGCCCGGGCAGGTGTACCAGATAAAAAAGTTTTGATTCTCTCCGGGACATGTATAAAGGCGTTTCTATTTTACCGACCCAAGGAACGCCCCCATCCGGGAGAGCGCCTCTTTGAGATTGTCCCGCGAGACCGCGTAGGCGCACCGTATGTGCCCGGCACCCGACGGCCCGAGGACGCTTCCCGGGACGACCGCCACGTGCTGCTCGCGGAGGAGCGACTCGGCAAACTCGATATCGGTCATGCCGGTGCTCTCTATCGAGGGGAAGGCGTAGAACGCACCCTTCGGGAGGTGGCAGGCAAGGCCGAGTTTGTTTAACCCGTCGACGAAGAGGTTCCGCCGGAGCCGGTACTCCCGGACCATGGCGTCCTTCTCGGCCTCACCGATCCGGAGCGCCTCGTAGGCTGCAACCTGCCCCATGACGGGAGCACAGAGCGCGACGTACTGGTGGATCTTCAAGGCCGCCGCGGTGATCTCGGGCGGGGCGCAGAGGTAGCCGATCCGCCACCCGGTCATGGCGAAGGCCTTCGAGAACCCGTTTAAGGTGATCGTCCGGTCACGGAGTTCGGGGATCCTCGCCGGCGAGAAGTGGTCGCCGTCGTAGGTGAGCTCGGCGTAGACCTCGTCGCTGATGAGGAGGAGGTCGTGGTCGACCAGGACGTCGGCGACCGCGCGCCAGTCCGCCTCCTGCATCACCCCGCCGGTGGGGTTGTTCGGGAAGTTCGCTATCAGGGCCTTCGTCCGGGGGGTGATAGACTCCATGAGCGCATCGGCAGTCAGCCGGAACTCGTCCTCCGCCCGGCAGGGCACGGTCACCGGGACCCCGCCGGTGAGGGAGACGCAGGGGGTATAGGAGACGTAGCTAGGCTCTGCCACCAGCACCTCGTCGCCCGGGTCGACGACGGCACGGATGGCGATGTCGGCCGCTTCCGAGACGCCGCAGGTCACGATGATCTCCCCGTCGGCGTCGTAGCGGGTGGAAAAGCGGGTATCGAGGTAGCGGCTGATGGCGCCGCGCAGCTGGGGCGTCCCCTTGTTCGAGGTGTAGGCGGTCGACCCCTGCTCAATGGAGTAGATGGACGCCTCGCAGACACACCAGGGGGTCACGAAGTCCGGTTCGCCGACGCCCAGGGATATGACGTCCTCCATCGTCTGGGCGATGTCAAAGAACCTCCGGATGCCCGAAGGTGGTATGGCGCGCGCCCGTGCCGAGACGAAGTCCCTCAACGATCCTCACCTCAGAACGAGTAGGGGAGACGCTCGACTTCTTCGCGCCCGGCGAAGGCGGTCCCGTTCTCCTTGTAGGTCTTCATGATGATATGCGTCGCCGTCTCCCGGATCCGGTCCATCGGGGCGATCTGCTCGGCGACGAACCGCGCGATCTCGTGCATGCTCGATCCGACCACCAGCAGCTGGAGGTCGTAGGCCCCGGTCATCAGCCGGAGCGACCGGACCTCCGGGAACCGGGCGATCCGCTCTGCTATCCGGTCGTAGCCGAAGTCCCGCTCGGGCGAGACTTTGAGCTCGATCACCGCGGCGACGTTGCCGTTCCCGGCCTGTTCCCAGTCGACGACCGCCCCGTAGCGGCGGATGGCGCCGGCCGCTTCCAGCCGGCCGATCCGGTCTCTTATGTCCTGCTCACTCACTTCGGCCAGCACCGCGAGTTCGCTCACCGGGGTACGGCAGTTCTCCTCCAGGAGATGGAGGAGGATACGATCCTTGTCATCCATGGTTTCACCTGAACATTGCTCTTAATCGGTTGATGTCGAGTTCCTTGAGCCTCTGGTCGACGAGCCTCGGGTCGCGCGTGACGACTTCTTCGATCTTACTCGTCGTCGCGTCGAACCACATCTCCTTCGTCCGGCCGTAGCGGCCCCGCGAGACGACCCGGGTGTTGATGACGCCGAGCATGTTGAGTTCGGAGATGAGATCCGTGATCCGGCGGTGCGTCAGGACGTCGAGGTCGATGAGCCGGGCGATCTCCCGGTAGACCACCGTGACCTCGCCGCTCGTGAAGATCCGTTTGCCCATCTGTTCGAGGATCAGCATCGCGTAG
>Ga0208462_1000189_pt1 | contig 82060 bp, 66 predicted proteins | sample AD_SCU001_MetaG_FD_184452 | JGI IMG/M metagenome (GOLD analysis project Ga0208462, IMG submission 184452) | Active sludge microbial communities of municipal wastewater-treating anaerobic digesters from China - AD_SCU001_MetaG (SPAdes) (version 2) | ecosystem: Engineered > Bioreactor > Anaerobic...
GTTTTGAAACTCTGCTGATCCACTCCGACAGTAATCAAGGCACCTGCACCATTTTCATTCTCCCGGGTGTGACGAAGGAACATGAGAGACTGTGGTTTTAAACCTATGTTGAACCCGCTCTTCACAAATCAACCGGCAACGACTCAGGGATAATGCAGCTCGGCACCGGGACCCACTGGTATTCCCAGGAGGAACCAGCCGATCAGCAATGCCGTCCAGATGAGGGCAAACACCACGGTATACGGCAGCATGGTGGCAATGATGGTGCCGATGCCGGCGCGCGCATCGTATTTCACGACGAAGGCCACGATCAACGCGAAATACGACATCATCGGACTGACGATATTCGTCACGCTGTCGCCCACGCGATAGGCGCCCTGCACCAGCTCCGGCGAATAGCCGAGCAGCATGAACATGGGCACGAACACCGGTGCCATGATGGCCCACTTCGCCGATGCGCTGCCCATGATGAGATTGATCGACGCGGTGATGAGTACGAAGAGAATGAGAAGCGGAATCGGTCCGAGTCCCGAAGCGGAAAGAGCGGCCGCACCCTCGATGGCTACAATCAAGCCGATGTTGGTCCAGTTGAAGTAGGCCACGAATTGGGCGGCGAAAAACACCAGCACGGTGTACACGCCGAGGGTTTCTATTGCCTTGCCCATGCCGTTCATCACATCGGCATCGCTGCGAATGGTTTTCGCACCGATGCCGTAAGCCACGGCCATGACCACGGCTCCGAGAAAAATGAAGGCCACCACGCCTTTGAGAAATGGTGAATTCAGCACACTCCCCGTCTCCGCGTCGCGAAGAAAGCCCTGCTCGGGAATGAGTCCGGCGGCAATCACCACAACGAAGGCGCCCGTGGCAATGAGCGCATAGCGCAGTCCCCGGCGCTCGTCGCTGTTGAGCGGACGCAGCGCGTCGTCGCCCTCCAAACCGGGATTACTGTACGGGCCGAGACGCGGTTCGACGATACGTTCGGTGACCCAGGTGCCTGCAACGGCGATGAAAAAGGTGGAGACGAAAAGGAAGTAGTAATTCGCCGCCGCGTTCACCTCGTACCCCGGCGCGATAATATGCGCCGCCTCCTGCGTGAGTCCCGCCAGCAAGGGGTCGATGGTGCCGAGCAGCAGATTGGCACTGTAACCGCCGGAAACGCCCGCGAAGGCGCCGGCTATGCCCGCGATGGGATGGCGTCCCACCGCCGCGAAAATCACACCCGCCAGCGGCACGAGCAGCACATAGCCCACCTCGCTCGCGGCGTTGGACATGATGCCCGCGAACACGATCACGAAAGTCAGCAGCTTGCGCGGGGCCGACAGCACCAGCTTGCGCAGCGCCGTGCCTATCAATCCGCTGCTCTCGGCGATGCCTATGCCCAGCATCGACACAAACACCGTTCCCAATGGAGCGAAGCTGGTGAAATTCGTCACCATGGTGGTGATGATGCGGTGCAATCCGTCGATGGAAAGCAGATTCACCGGTCGCACGGTTTCACCCGTGCCCGGATGTTGCACGGCGATGTTGAATTGGCTGAATATCCAGGAAAGGATGACCACTCCCACGGACAATAAAGCGAACAACGTCGCGGGGTGCGGAAGCGCGTTGCCCACGCGCTCGATGATGTGAAGGATGCGGTCCAGTCGGCCGGGACGCGCGGCTGAAGTAGTACCCATGCGGTTGATCCGCTCTATGTGAATGTGGAGCTGGCGTATCCGCATTCAACAACGGAGCGGAACGGGAAGTTCACCGGCACAGCGGCACGATTGCCTGTTCGAGCCGGGCGATGCGAAGCGCCCCTGCCCTCGCGTACGTCGCAGCGATGCGGCGTTCGCGAGGGCAGGGGCGTGGAATCATGAAGGCGCTTCTTTCGGGAAAGCGCGCGGGACCATGCCTCGCTCGCCTTCGATTCAGTGCATGCTACCCTTGCGCTTCTCCGAGATAGGGATCGTTGACGGGAATGGCGCTGCGTCGACGGAATTGCCAGGCCGTGACGAGCACAAACACGCCGCCGAGACCGAGCAGCGGACCGAGTTCATTCCACCCGAGCACCACGCTGTCATGCGCATAATTGGGCATCACGAGCCAGTACATGTCGAGCAGATGCGCGAAGAGCAGCAGCACAGCGCCGCCGAGCAACACATTGAGATTGCGCTTCGCATCCTGCGACAGCAGCAGAATGAAGGGAACGATGAAATGCAGCAGCAACAGCAGTATGGACACGTACTCCCAGCCGTGCTGCGTGCGGTATTTGAAAAACACCGTTTCCTCCGGCAAATCCGCGTACCAGATGAGCAGGTATTGCGAAAAGGCGATGTAGGCCCAGAACACGTTGAAGGCAAAGAGCAATTTGCCCAGATCATGAAAGCGCTCGGTGGTGAGCCAGGCGTCGAGTTGCCCGGCCTTTTTCAGCAACACGGCGATGATGGTGATCACCGCGAGCGCGCCCACCAGCGAACCCGAAAAATAGTACACGCCAAAAATCGTGCTGAACCAATGCGGGTACAGCGACATCAGCAGATCGAAAGCGGCGAAGGTGATGGTCACGCCGAAGAAAATGGTGACCGGCGCGCTCAGCACCCAGTTCCGCCTCGTGGGAGCGATATCCGCGCGCGCATCCTGTCGGAAGGAATTTCCGACAATCAGGTAGTACATGCCGATCCACACGCCGATATAGACGAAGAGACGAATGGTGAAGAACGGCACGTTGAGCCAGGCGGCTTTGCCCTGCAACACCACATCGCCGGGTTCGGGATGTACCCAGTGATGGTACAGCTCGTGCACCCCGAAAACGATAGGCAGCACGAACACCAGCAGCAGCGGCGTGAATCCCCCCATCAGTTCGGGAATGCGTCGCACCGCCGTGCTCCAGCCAGCGCGCACGAGAAATTGCAGCATGCTGAAAAACACCGCCGTGACGGCGATACCGCCGAAGAACACGAAGGCGATCAGATAGCCGAAGAGGAAACGCTCGTAATCGGCGAAGGCCGCCGCGAGCGACAGGGCCACGCCAAGCGCGGCCGTGGCGGCGCCGGCCATGGTCATGGTTTTCACGAAGCGCGTGTCCGCGAGAAGTACTGGTGCCTTGATCATTGTGCCTGCCCTGCGTTCGTGGTCTTCACCGCGTTGCTGTCCACGGCCGCCGCGGGAGTCGCCTCCGCGTATTTCAGCGGCGCACGCTGCAGCACGCGCACATAGTTGACGATGGCCCAGCGATCCTCCGGTGTGAGTTTGTCGGCATAGCCGGGCATGATGTTCTGTCCCGCGCTGATCACATGAAACAGCCGCGCATCGGAGTAGCTCTTCGCATTCACGCCGGCGAGATTCGGCGGCTTGGGCATGCCCTTGCGCACCACGGCGGTGGTATCCTGTCCCGACGGGGAATGACAGGTGGCGCAGAACGCATCGAAACGGTTCTTGCCGCGCGCCAGCACATCCTCGCGTCCCGCAAGTGAATTACGGAGTTCGGCCTCCGCTTCCTCGAACGTGGTGTACGGGTAGATGTCGCCCTCGCGGGGAACGGTGCCGGGCACATGGTCGCGCATGGATTTACGGTCCGCGAAAAACGTCGTCCCCTGCTGCGCACCCACTTTGCTCTGATAGTACATGTCCTGAATGAGATGGATGGGTGGCGCCGTGGACCGCAGCGCCTGGAAGTCGTTCCGTGCCCAGAGCACGAACAAGGTCACGGCCACCAGCGCGGCGCCGATGCCGCCGTAGATCAACGTGCGTTTATTCTTCAACATGATTCACCGTGCGAATGTCGAGCCCGCCGAGCGTGTGCAGAAGCTCGCGCGTGCGTTCGGGATGATACTGGGGATCCTCGGCTTCGATGGTCACCACAAAACCGTCGTCGGTGCTGCGCAGAAAATGCGGGTCGTTCTGCCAGCGCGAGAACCAGCGCGGCAATCCGTTGAGCGCGAACATACCCACAACCGTGACGATGGCGGTGAGGAGAATGGTGAGTTCGAAGGTGATGGGAATCGATGGTTGAATGGCGAAGAGCGGCTTGCCGCCGATCACCAGCGGATAGTCCACCGCACCCGTCCACCACTGCAAGTGCAGCGCGAGTCCCATGCCCGCGACTCCCCCGCCGAGGGCGAGCCACGGAAGGATGGTGCGCTTGATGCCCATGGCGTCGTCGAGTCCGTGCAGGGGATACGGCGTGTGCACATCGTAACGCGTGTACCCGGCGCGACGCAGCTCGGCCGCCGCTTTGAGTACGGCGTCGGGATCGGTGAATAAACAGATCATTCCAGCGGATTGCATACTGCGCTGTACTCCTTCTCAGTGATGACCGTGGCGTGGCTGCGCTCCGGGAAGGATGGCCTTCACCTCGGAAATCGCAAGCACGGGAATGAATTTCGCGAACAGCAGAAAGAGCGTGAGGAACAGTCCGATGGTGCCGACGAATATGGACACGTCCACCCACGTCGGTGTGAAATACCCCCAGCTCGACGGCAGAAAATCGCGGTGCAAGGATGTGGCGATGATCACGAAGCGCTCGAACCACATGCCGATGTTCACGAAGATCGAGATCACCCAGGTGATCAGCAGACTGCGGCGGATGCGCTTGAACCAGAAAAGCTGCGGGATGAACACATTGCAGGTCACCATGGTCCAATACGCCCAGGCGTAGGGTCCGAACGCGCGATTGATGAACACAAAGCGCTCGTAGGGATTGCCGCTGTACCATGCGATGAAGAACTCGATGCCGTAGGCGTAACCCACCATGAGGCCGGTGGCCATCAGAATCTTGTTCATGTTGTCGATATGCTTGAGCGTGATGAACTGCTCGAGATTCAGCAGCTTCCGGGCCAGAATCATCAACGTCAGCACCATGGCGAAGCCCGAGAATATCGCGCCCGCAACGAAGTACGGCGGGAAAATCGTGGTGTGCCAGCCGGGAATGACGGACACGGCGAAATCGAAGCTCACGATGGTGTGCACCGAAAGCACCAGCGGCGTGGAAATACCCGCCAGAATCAGATAGGCCTTCTCATAGCGGTGCCAGTGACGATTGGCGCCCGTCCACCCCATGCTGAAAAACGTGAAGGCGATTTTCGCGAGCTTGTTCTTCGCGCGATTCCGCATCGTGGCGAAATCCGGCACGAGGCCCACAAACCAGAACATCAGCGAGACGGTGAAATACGTGGACACGGCGAACACATCCCACAGCAGCGGCGAACGGAAATTCACCCACATCTGCATCTGATTCGGCAAGGGCAGCAGCCAGTACACGGCCAGCCAGGGACGACCGGTGTGAATGATGGGAAAAATCAAAGCGCAGATCACGGCGAAAATCGTCATGGCCTCGGCGGCACGATTGATGGCGGTGCGCCAACGCTGTCGAAAAAGGAAAAGAATGGCCGAAATCAACGTGCCCGCGTGTCCGATGCCGATCCAGAACACGAAGTTCGTGATGTCCCAGGCCCAGCCCACCGGCTGATTGTTGCCCCACACGCCGATGCCGGTGAACACGGTGTAGAGAATGGTGAGTATGCCCCAACCGGCGAGTGCGGAGGTGACGCTGATCGTCGCGTACCAGGCCTTGGTCGGCGTGCCTTCCACGACGCGGGATACTTGCTCGGTCACGTCCTTGACGGTGACCTTGCCTTCGACCAATGGCTCGCGCAGTTCCGTCGCGTCCACGGTCACCGTTCCCGATCCTTCGATGTTCCAATGCTCGTGGCGCTGTGTATCGTTGTGTCGGCTCATGCCGGGCCTCCGTTCGTGTTCCGGATTTTCGCGAGATAGGTGATGGACGGCAGCACGTTCAATTCGCGCAGCACATGGTAACCGCGATCGCTGCCGCGGCTCTTGGACACGGCGCTGTCGGGATCGTTCGTATTGCCGAACACGATGGCACCGGCGGGACAGGCCTGCTGGCAGGCGGTGCGCACCTCGCCGTCCTCCAGCGTGTCGCGTCCTTCGTTTTTCGCATGATGCTTCGCTTCGTTGATGCGTTGCACGCAGAAGGTGCACTTCTCCATCACACCGCGCATGCGCACAGTGACGTCGGGATTGAACACCAGCGACAGAGGATCGCGATCCTCCTTGTGGTAATTCAGATAGTTGAAACGGCGCACTTTGTACGGACAGTTGTTCGAGCAGTAACGCGTTCCCACGCAGCGGTTGTAGGTCATTTCGTTGAGGCCCTCGGGGCTGTGCGTGGTGGCGGCCACGGGACACACGTTTTCGCAGGGCGCTTTTTCGCAATGCTGGCAGAGCATGGGTTGTAACAGCGTGTAGGGATTGTCGTCCTCACCGGCGTAGTAACGGTCGATGCGTATCCAATGCATTTCGCGTCCACGCAGCACCTGCTCCTTGCCCACCATCGGGATGTTGTTCTCCGACACGCAGGCGATGACGCAGGCATTGCAGCCCACGCAGGCCGAAGTGTCGATAGTCATGCCCCAGCGATGGCCCTTGCTGTAATCGAAGGGCTGGGTCACGCTGATCGGACGGTCGGTGTTGCTCTCCGCGCCGTACACCGGCAAATCCTTCGCGAACAACACGGACGGATCCTTGCTGTAGGCTGCCAGGGTGCTTTCCTTCACAATGTCGCTGCGGTCGATATCGTAGAGTTCGCCGCCCGACAACGAGTGATGATCCTGCGTGGTCGCGATGCGCATCGTCCCGCCCGTGCGCTCGACGCGCGCGCGCACGTAGCCGATGCTGTCCACATTGTCGGCCGGCAACAGGGCGAAGGCGTTGACGCCCTTCCCATCGAGCACGCGTCCACCCTCGCGACGGCCAAAGCCGGTCGTGGTATAGAGCATGTCATCCGCCATGCCGGGCTGAATGAAGGCAGGCAATTCCACACTACCCGCCGCGGTGCTGATGCGCAGCACATCCTCCTGCTTCACGCCGAGGCGCTGCGCCGTTGCCTTGCTCAACACGGCAACATTGTCCCAGGTGACCTTGGTCACGGGATCGGGTAATTCCATGAGCCAGCCGAGGTTGGCGTAACGTCCATCATACAGCGAGTGGCTGGGCAGCACGGCGAGCATGAGATCGCGCGTGGGTGCTGCGGAAGCTGCGCGCACGGCTTGCGCGGCTGCGCTTGCATCGAAGCCCAGGGCGCGGGCGGGTGCCTCGGCAGGCACGCGACCGTTTTTCAACGCGTCGTGCCAGAATCCCTCGAAGCCCGCGCGGCCACTCGCGGGAAAGCGCTCGTTCTTCCAGCGCGCTCGAATGAAATCGTACCAGGTCGGCGTTTCGGCAAGTGCCTTGCTGTCGAAGGCGCGCGCCACGCCCATCAGGGCGTCCGCGAGCGATGGCTGACCTTCGTTCAGCGGAGCGATGAGCGGCTGCGCCACGGCTTCGGCGCCATCGATCATGCGTGCATCGCCCCATTGCTCGAGATGGTGGTTGATGGGAATGAAGATGGAACAGAGCTTCGATGTCTCGTCCGCATACAGCGAGAGGGAGAAGCGATACGGCACCTTCGAGACCAGCGAGCGGAAGCCGCCACCGGGCATGGAGTAGGCCGGATTGACATCGGCGAAGAGCAGCACGCCAACATCGCCACGGCGCAATTCCTTGCGCAGGGCATCGATGCCGGCCTTTTTGGAATTGCTGAACGGCAGCACGCGGCGCGCATCAAGCACGCGGCCTTCGCCGTACGCGCCAAGTGCGCGATTGAGCAGCACACCCAGCACCTGCGTTTCATAGGGCAAATGCCGGCCGATCATCACCACCGAGGCACGGGCGGCCAGATCCGCGGCGATTTCCGCGAGCTGCGGAAAACGCTCGTTGCCAGCACCTTTGAGCAGCGGCGTAAGGGAAGCATCCGCGGTCTTGCCGTGCCGTGTGGCCAGGGTGTGCAGCAAGGCGAGGAGGAATTCGTTGATCTCACCGGGACGGATGCGCACGCGCCTGTCGGCGTTGGAACCCGTGAGCGTCGTCGCCGCTTCGACCGCGTAGAAGCGGCTCATCGGCGCCGCTTGCTTCGCCGGCGAGCGCCGCTGTGCGAAGCGTCGAATATGGTACAGCGCTTCGGGATCGCTGCCGAGGAAGTCCGCTTCCACTCCGAGGATCACATCCGCCAGTGCCAGATCCGGAACGATCACCGCATCCACACCCAGCACGCGACGATTGGCTTCTGCGGGCGCGGTGGCGGTGATGGCCGGCCAGGTCACCACTTTCGTGTTCGGCAGGAGCTGCTCGAGCGCGGCGTACAGCGACGCCAGCGAAGGCGAAGCATGTTCATCCACCAGAATGCGCGTGGCCTTGCCCCGTGCCGCCGTCTCGCGAATCGCATCGGCAATGCGACGCATGGCGTTGAGCGGCGTGGAGTCGCTGTCGTTGACTGTGGGTCGCAGAATGCGGTCGGGATCGTACAGCGCCAGCAGCGAGGCCTGTGCGAGATGCGACGATGCGCCACCGCAAATCGGATCGATGTCGTTGCCCTCGATTTTAATCGGGCGTCCTTCGCGCGAGCGCACGAGCAGTCCCGTGGCGAAGTTCTGCTGCGCAAAGGCGGTGGCGAAATGGTTGGCCACGCCGGGCACCAGGTATTCGGGTTTGCGCACGTAGGGCACGATGGTTTGCTCGGGCCGTCGGCAACCCGTGGCGGCCAGCGCCGCCGAAGCCGCCAGCAAGCCGACGAAGGTGCGGCGCGTGATGGACGTGGCTCCGCCGCTGGGCTCGTCGTAGTCGGCGGGAAACTCGTTACCGAGTTGCGCCATGACCTCCGGATCGCGCGACAGTTCGCGGAAGCTTTTCCAGTATGTCTTGTGCGTGGTATCTGTATCGGCCATGCTATCTGTTGTCGCTGTGATGGGAGTTTCCTTGCTCATCGCGTCCTGTGCATCAGTGGTGACAGGCCGAGCAGTTTTCCGGCCCCTTGTTCAGGGCGCGGCGCAACACCTCGGGCTTCACATCCACGCCGGTGATGGGACGCGTGCGAATCACGTACTCGTCGGGATTGCGGTGACAATCGAGGCACCAGCCCATGGTGAGCGGTTTCTTTTGCGCCACCACGCCCTGTTTTTCCACCTCGCCATGGCAGGACGCGCAATCGATGCCGGCGTTGACATGGCGGCTGTGATTGAAGAAGGCGTAATCGGGCAGACGATGAATGCGAATCCACTCAATGGGCTGATTCTTTTCATAACTCGCGCGCACCACTTCGAGCTTGGGGCTGTCGCGCTTCACCGCGGTGTGGCAATTCATGCAGGTGCTCGTGGGCGGCACGGTGGAATGCGCGGAGGTTTCCACACTCGTGTGACAATACACGCAACTGATGCCGAGATCGCCCGCGTGCACGCGGTGGTCGAAGGGCACGGGCTGCTGCGGACGGTAGCCCACGTCCATCACACTGGGATGACGCAGGAAGTAAAACGCCACGGCACCCACGGCGGCAAACACGAGACCGCTCAGGATGGCGCGCTTGAGTGTTCTATCTATCGAAGCATTGAACATAATTGCCTGTGATCCTCTGAAGCGTTGTTACGATTGCCGCGGAACCGCCATCGCCTCGCGGCGAAGCTTGCGCTGCGCCACCCACAGGCGCAGGGCGAACATGCCGATCACGAGAAACGGCATGGACATGAGAAACATGATGCTGGCGCTGAAACCCGACGACACGGGCGTGCTGCCATCGGCCGCGTAGGCCTCCTTGCAATTCGGACAGGCCGTGACCGTTTCCGGCATCACGAGCGCCAGCAGTACGAGCAGCAGCGCCGCAACAATGAAAAATGGTTTCATGATCTCACGCATACACATGGTACAGCAGGACATACACCAACACACCGGTCACCGACACGTACAGCCATAGCGGCAGCGTCCAGCGCGCAATGGCGCGGTGACGTTCCACCGTCATCTTCAGGCCGCGAAACAGCGTGATGATGGCCATGGGCGGCACGGCGACGGCGAGCACCGAGTGCGAAATCAGTATCACGAAGTACACGGTGCGGGCCAGGCCCTCGCCCTGGAATTTCGTGATGAGCTGCGCATTGAAATGGTAGTACAGATACGTCGCCAGAAACAGCGTGGACGTGGCGAAGGCCGCCAGCATCATCGCGCGATGCTGCTGCACCTTCCCGCGACGGATGAGCACAAAGCCCAGAACCAGAAACAGCGAGGCCAGCGCGTTCAGCGCCGCGTTGACCGAGGGCAGATCGCTCACGCTCATGCCGCGCTCCGCTTCAACAGGCGATCGAGCACGGCGCGCAAGTCGCGCAGCTTCGTGTCGTCCATGCCATCGTAATAGCCGCGGATGTTGCCGTCGGCATCCACCAGGGCGAAGCGCGTGCTGTGCAGCGCGGGCTGCGAGGCGTCGCCCATGAGAAAGCCCTTCGAGGCCAGCGTGGCAACACTGTCGGCGGACATGCGCAGCATGTACCAACGGCCGCGCGTGGCGTTGTAGCGCTCGGCGTAGCGCGCGAGACGCGGCACATCGTCATTGACCGGATCCACGCTGAATCCCACGATGCGAAAGTCCGCCGCATCGGCGTACTCGGCCTGCAGGACATTGGCCTTGGAATTCATCACCGGGCAGGGCCCGCCGCAGGAGGTGAAAAAGAAATACGCGAGATACACCGTGCCGCGCAGCTGCGCGTCGGTCACGGGGTTGCCGTCGAAATTCGTACCGCTGAACGCGGGCGCGGCTTTCACCACGGCGGGAAGCTCCACCGGAGGCCGCTGCTCGCGCGTCGAGCAGGAAGTAACGAGTATCGCCGCCGGCAGAAGTGCCGCGACGATAAAAGAGGTGCGTGTCATGATTTCGCCACGGTGTTCAAGGTGACAAGGTACAGGGCGATGATCGCCACGGCGATCACCGCTAGTGACAACGTCCACGGCGCTCCCCCGCTCACGTTCACTCCGGAGCCGAGGAAGAACATGTCGTGGAACAGCGAGGTGACGTAGTACATCGGATTGAGGCGCATCACCGCAGCCAGCCACGGATGCGCGCCTTCCACGGGAAACAGCGCGCCGCTCAACACCCACATCGGCATGAGCAGCAGATTCATGATTGCGTGGAATCCCTGCGTCGAACTCATGCGCCAGGCGATGAGCAAGCCGAGACTGGTGAGCAGCACCGCCGCGAGCAACAATACCAGCATCGCAAGCAGCAGGCCCTGCGCGCTCACCGACACGCCGATCCAGGGAAGGAACAGCAGGAACAGCATCGCCTGCGCAAAGGACAGCGTTACCCCCGCGGCGATTTTACCCCAGAGTATCGCCCCGCGCGAAGCAGGCGAAACCAGCACGCCCTGCATGAATCCGCCGCGCCTGTCCTCGATTACCGAGATGGTGGAAAATATCGCGCTGAACAGTGTGATCAGCAGCAGCATGCCGGGAAACAGAAACGCCGCGTAACTCATGCCGCTGGCTCCATCGCCCACCACGCCCGTGCCGAAACCCGCGCCAAGAAACAGCCAGATCACGATCGGCTGACCAATGGCGCCAAGCACGCGGCTGCGACGACGGAAAAACTGCCGCAGATCCCGCAGCCACAAACTGTACACCGGAAGCGCAAAGCTGCTCATGCGGCCAGCACCTCCTCCACGCGCTCCACCGCGTCCAGCGGACGCGCAACGAACCAGTCGTCCAGATTCGCGCGACGCCATTCCATATGCTCCACCAGCGGATGCCGCTCACCCAGACGCTCCAGCACTTCCGCCATTCCCGCGGCGCACAGCAACAACCGTCCTTCGCGCAGGGCGTAACGCCGCCCCACGCCGCGCAGCAATTCCGCCAGCGCGTCCACGTCGGTTGTGGCGAATTCCACCACCGACTCTCCGAATTCCCGGAGCAACGCGGCGGGTGTGTCCTGTGTCATCACCTGCCCATCGCGCAAGGCCACCACGGCATCGCAACGCGAGGCCTGTGCCATGTCGTGCGTCACCATGACGGTGATCAGCGAGCGCTCGCGCGTCAAGGCGCCCAGCAGCGCGAACACTTCTTCGCGCACGCGCGGATCGAGTCCGGAGAAGGGCTCGTCCAGCAGCAGCACGCGCGGCCACGTGGCGAGCGCCTTGGCGATTTCCACGCGACGACGGAAGCCGCCCGACAGCGTCCCAACGCGCGTGTCGAGCATGTCTGCTATACCCAGCGTGTGCAGAAATGCCGTATCCAGCACGCCGTCGCGTTCGCGCTTGCCGTACAGCATGGCATGGTGCAGAATGTTTTCCCGCACGCTGAGCATGTCGTCCAGCGCCGGCGTTTGAAACACCACACCCAGCAGGCCCGGCGGCACCGCGCCGTTTCCATCCAGACGTACCTCGCCCGCATCGGCACGCAATGCGCCGGAGAGAATGCGGAACAGCGTGGACTTGCCACTGCCATTCGGACCCACCACGGCGGTGACGCGTCCGGCGCCGGCAACGAAAGACACATTGCGCAAGGCCTGCGCGGCGCTGCGTGTGCCCTTGGCCCAGGTGTACGATATGGAAGTGGCGCTCAGCACGATGCTCAGAGTCCCAGTACCGTCAGCGCGAACACCATCACCACGAAAAACACCACGGGGATGTACACGAAATAGCGCAGCCGCGGATTGTCGAATTTCAAATGCATGAAAATCCACGCCACCAACCCGGCTTTCGCAAGAGCGATCAGTATGCCCACCACGATATTGGCCGTATCGCCGAAGTGAATGGTGGTCACGCCCACCGTCAGCGCGGTGAGAATCAACAGGGCGATGAACACGAGCAGGTACGCGCGCTGTATGTCCTTGAATGATGTACCGGATGCCATGCTTGCCTCGCCGCGCGTTTAGAAAATCAGATACAGTGTCGGGAAGAGGAAAATCCACACCAGATCCACGAAGTGCCAGTACAACCCCAGCGCCTCGACGCGATGCGCCTTGGCGGGCGGATACTTGCCGGCCATGGATTTGCCCAGCATCCACACCATCGGAATCAAGCCGCCGATTACATGCATCGCGTGAAAGCCGGTCATGAGGAAATACGACGCGTAAAAGGTGTTCGTCCACGGGTAGATGTCATGCGAGAATTTGCTCGTGTACTCGTAACTCTTGATGCCGAGAAAAGCGAAGGCGCAGAGTATGGTGATGAACAGGAAGAGCCGGAACTTCTTCTCCTCGCCATGCTCCAGCGCGTGATGCGACAGCGCCATGGTAAGACTGCTGCCGATCAGCACGGCGGTGTTGATGGTGGCCACCACCTTGTCGAGCTGATGCGCACTCGTGGTGAACACATCGATGTTCAGATTGCGCAACACGATGAAGGCCCCGAAAAAGCCGGAGAAAAACATGATCTCGGATGCGAGGAACACCCACATGCCAAGCTTGCCGTGCGGCATGCCGGTGGTGAAACGCGATTCCGCAGCTACAGTGCTCATAACTATGCCTTGTCCAGAAACATCAGTGTGAGTAACGCCAGCAAATACAGGTACGAGGCGAGCAACACTGTCCGCGCGTTGCTGTTGCTGCGCTGATACAGAAAGCGCAATGCCATCAATAGGAAGCCGCCGCCCAGCAGTGTCGCGCCCACGAAATACACCATGCCCGTGGCGCCAAGCACCGAAAGGAGCAAGCTGAACACCAGCAGCAACAGCGTGTACGACACCACGTGCCGCGCCACGAGCATGCCGCTTTCGTCCAGCACCGTCAGCATCGGAAAGCCCCCGCGCTCGTAATCCTTGCGGTACATCCACGCCAGCGAGAGGAAGTGCGGCATTTGCCAGAGAAAGAGAATCATGAACAGCACGCCCGCTTCCATGCCAATGGTGCCCGATACGGTGGCGTAGCCACCCATGGGCGGCAACGCACCGGGAATTCCTCCCACAAGTGTGGAAAACTGCGTCACACGCTTCATCGGTGTGTACACGGCCAGATACAGCGCGAAGGTCAACGCGGCGAGTCCCGCCGTCAATGGCTGCACCGCCAGCAGCAGCGCCAGGCCCGAGGCCGCCAGCGCGGTGCCGAACCACGCCGCCTGCGCGGGACGCACTTTGCCCGAGGGAATGGGACGGAACATGGTGCGCTTCATCGCACGATCGTAGCGGTATTCCATCACGTGATTCAGCACGCAGCTTCCGGCCGACACCAACGCGGTGCCCAGCATGGTGGCCACAAACATGACGGCGTAACCAACGCTGAGAAAGTCCCGCGGCAAGGCCAGCCAGAATCCGGCGGCGGCGCTTACCACCACCATCAGCGTGATGCCGGGCTTGGTGAGTTCGTAGTACGCGGCCATGGTGTCGCGCCGCGTCAGCGCTTCGCCCATTGCCACACTTGGCGACTTCAGCTCGCTCATGCCCGTGCCTCCCCGATGCTCGGAACGGCGTCGCTGCGAGTTTCGGCAAACACGTAGTAGCGGCGCGACCAGGCGTAGAGCAGGAACAGCGTCGCAAAGGTAACCGCGCCCACAGCCACGTGCAGCGTATTCGGCACGATGGCTTCGCGCGTCCAGATCACCGTGGCGCCCAGTGCGATTTGCAGCACGATGAGCAGCATGGATGCGATGGCGCCCGAGCGCAGGCGGCGCAGCTCGCGGCGGCGCAGTATGCGTACGCCCTGCGTGAACACCATCACCGAAAGCACCACCGCGCCCACGCGGTGCAGAAACTGAATCAGCACGCCGAAGCTGGTGAATTCCGGAATGATGCGTCCGTTGTTCAGCGGGAAGTCCGCAATGGCCATGCCGCTGTACGTATGCCGCGTGAGTGCGCCGAGCAGGATTTGCACGAAGGTGAACAGCACTGTGGCCAGCAACAGACGCTGCATGCCGGCGTCGATGTCCACGCGCAGCGGCGCGGCATCGTTGGTCCAGCGCCGCGAGGTTGCGGCGGCCAGCAACATGGTCATCAGCATGAAGGTCTGTGCCAGCATGGCGTGTCCCACCGATACCGCGGTGGGCAGACGCATCAATACGGTCAGGCCACCCAGTACGCCCTGCACAATCACCGCCACCAGCGCCACCACCGCAAGCATGCGCAGCCAGCGGCGACGGTCGGCCACGAAACTCAATATCAGCACGGCGATGGTGAGTACGCCGATGCCGGTGGCGATGAGGCGATGTCCGTGCTCGTACACAATGCCGCCGTACCATTTTTCCAATGGATACGTGAACATGTTCTCGCCGTACGTGGTGGGCCAATCGGGCACGGACAATCCCGCACCGGCACTGTGCACCAATCCGCCCTTGGCAATCAGCAGCACCGTGCCCACAGCCAGCACCGCGGCCACGCGATGCAGCCAGACCATGGAGCGGGAGCTTTTCATCTGTTCCACCGCGATGCTCATGCCTCGCTCTCCTTCCGGGCGTGGCGCTGCTCATGCTGGCGGCGTTGCTCGGCAACTTCTTCGGGACTCACGGTCTGCGGCAGATAATCCTGCACGGACTCGGGCGAACTGTATTCGTAGGGACCGCGATACACGTGCAGCGGCGCGTCGAAATTTCCATGCGGCGGCGGCGACGGCGTTTGCCATTCCAGCGAATTCGCCCGCCAGGGATTGCGCTTCGCCTTCTGTCCCTTGAACCAGCTCCAGAACAGATTCGCCACCAGAATGAACTGCGCGAAACCAAGCACGATGGCGTTGATGGTGATGAACTCGTTCATCGGCTGAAAGGGCTTGAGAAAATCGTACACGGTCGGATCGTAAATGCGCCTCATCATGCCGCCCACGCCGAGAATGTGCATGGGGAAAAACGTGCCGTTGAAGGTGATGAAGGTAATCCAGAAATGCAGCTTGCCCAGGCGCTCGTTGTACATGCGGCCGGTCATTTTCGGGAACCAGTAGTACAGGCCGGCGAACACCGCAAAGAGACTGCCGCCGAACAGCACGTAGTGAATGTGCCCCACGATGAAGTAGGTGTCGTGAATGAACACGTCCACCGGTGTCGAGGCCATGAAAATGCCGCTCAATCCGCCGATCACGAACATGGACACGAAGGCTACCGCATTGAGCATGGGTGTGACGAATTCCATGTTTCCCCGCCACATCGTCCCCAGCCAGTTGAAGGTCTTGATGGCCGAAGGCACCGCGATCACCATCGTGCTCACCATGAAGGTGGTGCCGAGCAGCGGATTCATGCCCGACTGGAACATGTGATGGCCCCACACGATGATGCCGAGAAAGGCAATGGCGATGATGGCGAAGACCATGGCCTTGTAGCCGTACAGCGGCTTGCGCGAAAACGTGGCCAGCACATCCGACACCACGCCCATGCCGGGCAGAATCATGATGTACACGGCGGGATGCGAGTAGAACCAGAACAAATGCTGCCACAGCAGCGGCTGTCCGCCGCCCGCCGTGCGCGACATGTCCTTGCCCGTCACCACGAGATGCGCGGGCGTGAAAAAGCTGGTGTGCAGGAAGTTGTCCATGAACAGCATGGCCAGCGCGGCGGCCAGCACCGGCGTGCCGATGGTGACGATGATGGCGGTGATGAATACGGCCCACACCGTCATCGGCAACTGAAACATGCCCAGACCGGGCGCGCGCATGTTGAGCACGGTGGTAATGTAATTCACCCCGCCGAGAATGGAGGAGAAACCCGCGAGAAACAGTCCGACAATCCACAGTGTCTGCCCGGTACTGGCGATGGCACTCAGCGGTGGATAGCCCGTCCAGCCCGCGGCGGCCATGCCGCCCTCCATGAAAAAGCCGCCCATCATCACCAGGCCCGAGAGCGGGTACAGCCAGAACGACACCATGTTGAGAAAGGGAATCGCCATGTCGTCCGCGCCGATCATCAGGGGTATGGCGAAATTGCCGAACACGCCCACCAGCAGCGGAATGATTACGGCGAAAATCATGATGGTGCCGTGCATGGTGAGGAGCTGCGCATAAAACTCCGCCGTCACCGCGCCGTCCGCATTCACCCAACTCGCGGGCAGCAGCTTGCCGATCAGAGGAATCGGCTGGCCGGGATAGGCCAACTGCCAGCGGATGAACAGCGCGAAGGCGCCGCCGATGAACAGGAACACGATCGCCGTCACAAGAAATTGCTTGGCGATCATCTTGTGGTCGGTGGAGAAAATGTATTTCCGGATAAACGATTCGCTGTGCGCGTGCGCGCCCGCGTGATCGTGCGATGCCGTATGTGCTGCTGCGTGCATGTCGTCTCGAACGCTTATGGGGTTTTCGTGACTTCGGTGGAGGCCGGCGCGGGAGCCGCGGTGGCCGGAGTCGCGGAAGCCGGTGACGCGGCGTCCGTTGCCGCCGGAGCGGCCGCGGATGCGAGCACGCCGGCGTATTGCTCGTCCATCCAGGTATCGAATTCCTTCTGCGACTGCACGTTCAGCACGGCGCGCATCAGGTAGTGGCCCGAGCCGCACAATTCGGCGCAGGCGATTTCGTACTCACCGGTCTTGCGGCTGTCGAACCACACATCCACCCATTGCCCGGGCACCGCGTCCTGCTTGACGCGCATGTTGGGCAGGAAAAAGCTGTGAATCACATCCATCGACGACAGCTTGACCACCACGGTTTTATTCACCGGAATGTGCATGCTGTTGATGGAGGTGAAGTCGTCCTTGCCCGCGGGATCGGCGGGATCGATGCCGAAGGGATTCGTGGTGCTCATGAGCGCGGCTTCGCGGCGACCGAACACACCGTCGGACCCTGGGTAGCGGAAATGCCACATGTACGTCTGCCCCATCACCTCCACGGTGAGATCGGGATTGGGTTTTTTCGAGGCGTACTTGATGTCCTCCCAGATGCCATCGCTGTAGAAGGCGAGAAAAAGGAAGAGTGCGAACGGCAGTGCCGTCCACGAAAATTCCAGCACGTTGCTGCCGTGGAAATGGTAGGCCTTCTCGCCTTTGCGCTTCCTGCGATACTTGATGATGAACAGCAGGTAAATGGCGTTGACGAGCACGAATATGGCGACGGAGATGTAGTAGATCAGGGAGAACAGATGATCGATACCCTCGCCGAACGCGGAGACGTTTTCCGGTAGCCAATCAAGCATGAGCAATCCACCTCAGGTGCATGGGATGAACGGTATCAAAGTGCGGGAACGAGTTCCGCTTCGGTGTAGGCGCGCGTACGCGTTTTTGTCGCTTCGCGTTCGGCCTTCACCGCTTCCGGCGTCACGGCGGCTGCGGTGTTGCCCCAACTGCTGCGCACGTAGGTCAGCACGTCGGCGATCTGCTGATCGGAGAGATCGTTTCTCCACGGCTGCATCACACCGTTGTATTTGCTGCCGTTGCGTTCGATCGGACCCTGGAACCCGTGCAGCACGATACGAATGGCCAGGCGCTCGTCGCCCGTGGCCAGAGCCGAGCCCGCCAGCGAAGGATACACGCCCGGTATGCCGGTGCCGCCCATCTGATGACACACGGCGCATTTGGCGTTGAACACCGCGGCGCCGGGTCCCCCGGTACCCGCGGCGATGGCGCCCACCGCCTCGGCGTCGCCCGCGGGATCGCTCCACTCGGGCGGCGTCTCGTCGCGCACAAAGGCGTAGCACCCGCCCAACAACACGGCCGGAAGGAGAAGGAGAATCACGGTACGCCGAAGCTTATCTGGACTGGATAAAGAGAAGCGGAAGAACGCGGATGTGCGTGATGTCATTGCCATGGCTCTCGGATTGCCTGGGATGCAGGTACGACGATCAGTGAATTCAATATGGAAAGCTACGGAATACTCGAAGCGCTTGTCAAGAGTTTTTTCTTTTTTTGAAGAAAATGTTTTTTTCTCGGACATGCGGGCCGCATTCTCCCGCGTCCCCGCGCCCTGCGCCGGAACCCCGCCGGCATTGCCACGGAAGCGCTTCCTCCGCGTGCGCAGCGCGCCCGAGCTGCCGGCGGCGGCGCGGCGGGAAATTATCTCCGTGTTCGCGGTGTTGTCGGAGGCGGTACTGTTCCGAAGCCGAGGATTGCACGCATGTCCGTTTCTTTTCCCCGTTCCATCATGTGGTTTCGGCGCGATCTGCGTCTGGACGACAACACCGCGCTCGCCGAAGCCACGCGGCAGTCGGGCGAGGTGCTGCCCGTGTTCGTATTCGACAGCGGCATACTCGATGCGCTGCCGCTGCGCGACGACCGCCGCGTCACCTTCATACACGATTCCGTGCGCGAACTGCGCGAGGATTTGCTGCGCCTGGGCTCCGATCTCGTGGTGCTGCACGGCGACCCGCGCGTGCTCCTGCCCGAACTCGCGCAGCGCGTCGACGCACAGGCCGTTTTCACCAATCGCGATTACGAACCCGCGGCAAAGCGGCGCGATGCCGATGTGCACTCGCGTCTGAAGGCGATGGGCAAAGCATTGCGCGATTACAGGGATCAGGTGGTGTTCGAGGGAACGGAACTGCGCACCGGTGGCGGCGAACCTTATCGCGTGTTCACTCCGTGGAAAAAGGCCTGGCTGCGCCGTCTGCACGGTGACGCGATCGAAAGTCCCCCGCCGTTGGCCGTGCAACGCATGGACAAGCGCGCACTGATGGGCAGGGACAAGCTGCGGGATACGGGCATGGCGTGGGACCTCGACGCGCTGGGCTTTACCCGCGCGACGCTGAGCCAGCCCGCGGGCAGCGAGGGCGCCAGGCGCATGCTCGGGGACTTCCTACCGCGCATGAGCCGCTACAAGGACGAGCGCGACTTCCCGGCCCTGGGCGCCACCTCCGGACTATCCACGCATCTGCGTTTCGGCACCATCTCCGTGCGCACGCTGATGCGCGCAGCCCTTGAAAACGCGTCGCCGGGCGCCGACACCTGGCTGTCGGAGCTGATATGGCGCGAATTTTATCAGATGATTCTCGACCAGTTTCCGCATGTTGAGCACGGCGCGTTCCGGCCCGAGTACGACGCCTTGCACTGGCCGGGCGGGGACGAGCATTTCGCCGCATGGTGCGAAGGACGCACGGGGTATCCCCTGGTGGATGCCGCGATGCGCGCCTTCCGGGCAACGGGCTGGATGCACAATCGCTTGCGCATGGTGGTGGCCATGTTCCTTACCAAGGATCTGCTGGTGGATTGGCGTCGCGGGGAGCGGTACTTCGCCGAGCGCCTGGTGGATTTCGATCTCGCATCCAACAACGGCGGCTGGCAGTGGTCCGCTTCCACCGGTGTGGACGCGGCACCGTATTTCCGTGTGTTCAATCCCGTGTTGCAATCGCGCCGCTTCGATCCCGATGGCGCTTTCATCCGCGAGCACGTTCCCGAGCTGCGCGGCTTTTCGGACAAGCACATCCACTGGCCGCACGATGCCGACATGTTCACCCGGAGCGCGGCGCGCTGCCGGCTTGGCGAGGATTATCCCCATCCCATCGTGGACCACGCGCTGCAAAAGGAACAGGCGATCGCGATGTTCAAGCACGCCACTCCGCGCGGGGAGGATGCGGGCGCTGCATCGAACAGGGAGGACGATTGACTCGAGGCTTGTGGGGAGTGGTCGAGGTCGAGCACCACTGCTCAGTAGAATGTACCCGTGCGCCTTCCCCCTACGCAATATGCCCGCACCGGTGGAGCGTACGGGGACGCTCCCGATGCGGGCATACGCGCGAAGGGGGTAAACTCAGGCCTGCTGACGCTTCAGCCAGCCGTTGTACATCCACATGCTGAACGCCGACACGAGTCCGATGGCCATGAGGACCACCCAACCCATGGCATTGTAGGTGGGATCAAGTTCCAGCAGACCATTGTCCAGCGTCGTGGCATTCTTGCACATGATCTCGTTGAAAATCGCCGCGCCCGCGGGTCCGCCGATCAGCGAGCCGATGGCCATCGGCAGATTGGCGTAGCCGAGGAACAGTCCTTCCTGTCCCTTCGGCGCCAGCGCGCCGATGTACTCGTAGGTGCGTGCGGAGGTGAACAATTCGCCGAAAGCGATCATCGCCACTGTCAGCACGATGAACAGCGAGCCGATGGGCAGCAGATTCCACATTTCCGTGCGCACGCCGCCGGCCATGAACACCGGCACGAGGTTGATCAACATGGACAGACCGATGATGACAATGCCCACGATGATGGAATTGATGGGCTTCATCTTGCCGAAGGTCTTGGTGATCAGCAACTGGAAAAAGACGATGGTGAAGGGATTCGCCATGGTGTAAATGTCCACGGCCGGATCGGTTTCCACCACTTTCTTCAGATACAACGGCAGCACGTTGTACACCTGACTGTAAATGAAGAAGAAGCCGCTGCTCACCACGAGGAACAGCGCAAAACGTACATTCTTGAGCACCAGCACCATGTCGAGCAGAATGCGACCAACGTTGCGCCGTCCCGCGCGATTGCGCCGCGCTTCGATATCCTCGGGTGTATCGCGATAGAGGAAGAGCACCACGAAAAACGCCACCACCGAGCAGCCCACCGCCACGGCGAAAATGAAGCTGAGATCGTAGGTGGTGCGCACGTAGTAGCTGATGCCGCGACCCACCAATGATCCGATATTGATCACCATGTAGAAAATGCCGAAGGCCAGCGTGGCCCTTCCGGCGGCGGTTTTCTGCACCGTGCCCGAAATGCAGGGCTTGATCACCGAACCGCCCAGTCCAATGATCACGATGCCCATGAGCACCGGTACCAGCACTCCCGCGCCGGCGGTTACCTGATCCGACACCATTTCGCTCATCACCTGTCCGCCCAGCCATACGGGATACCCCATGAGGAAGTAGCCGGCTGCGAGCAATACAAAAGCGGTGAGCAGCGCGCGCTTGAATCCCACCTGATCGGCAATAGTGCCGGAGAGGATGGGCAGGAAGTACACCAGTGTCCAGAGAATGCCGTTGAGCGTGCTGGGCCAGTACGAGCCGAGGCCGAGCTGCCCGAGGTACAGCACCACGAAGCTGGCCATGGCGTAGTATGCCGCGCGTTCGAAAAGTTCGGTGAGATTCGCCGTCCAGAAGGTGACAGGAAATTTATCCTGCGTGGCGGCGGTGGTGGTCGGTGTCGGTTGAGCCATCGATGATTCCTCGTTGATTCCTCGTTGAAGAAACGATCGGATAAGGTAGCGATTTTCTCCGGAATAGGGAATATGATACTCCGTATTGAACGGACCGGGCCGCCTCAACATCGTCGACGCCGGCAGGGCTCACGCGAAGCCGCGAAGATGCGAAGCATGGCTGGCAAACCGTTCGCAGCATTCTTTCACGATGGCGAAGCCCCGGTGTTGTCCGTGCATGTGAAGCCCACAAACCGGAAAGAAATAATTCCAGTTTTGCTCCTATCCGGCAAGAATAATTTCCGGTTTCATTCGGCGTAGTTCACCCCTTTCTCTCGTCCCTATGCCGGAAGTCGTGATCCTGTGCATGCATCCGTGTTTGAAAGCGACCCACCTGCGGATCGAGAGTTCACCCCTCCTCCGCGACCTCTGTGACCTCCGCGTTGCATGCGGCTGCGACGGAAATGCACCGATCCCTATCCCCCGCCCAACATTTGCACGTAATTCCGGTACCGCAAGGGATGAATGCGCTCCTCGTCCACGGCGGCCTTCACAGCGCAATCCGGTTCATGCGTGTGCGTGCAGGCCGGAAAACGGCAATCATGCGCGAGACGCACGAACTCCGGATAGTACCGATGCACCTCGGCCGGATCGAACTCATGCAAACCGAACTCCCGAATACCCGGCGTGTCCGCAATATGCCCCCCGCCCGGCAGGGCATGCAAGGTGCTGCGCGTGGTGGTGTGCACGCCGCGCTGACTCTGCTCGCTCATCTCGGCCGTTTTTTCATGCAAATCCGGTATGAGCGCGTTGAGCAAACTGGTTTTACCCACACCGCTGTGTCCCGAAAACGCCGACACCGTGTCGCGCGTCAGCGCGGTCAGCGCGTCGAGTCCCTCACCGGTGAAGCAACTCGTGAGCAGCACGGTGATCCCCGCCTCGCGGTACATCGCCGCGATCTCGTCCACATACGCGCGATCCTCCGCGTCGGGCAAGTCGATTTTGTTGATCACCACCACGGGTTCGAGTCCCCCCATAAGCGACGCCACGATGTAGCGGTCGATAAGTCCCGGACGCAGCAGCTCGTAACTGGCGGCGGCCGTGATGAGTATGCGCTGGATATTGGCCACCAACACCTGCGCATACGCGGCATCGCGGATGGAACTGCGCTGCAGCCAGGAGGCCCGCTCGTACACATGCGTGATCACCGCCAGATCCTCGTCGTCGGCGCGGTAACGCACGCGGTCGCCGATGGCCACCAGGGTGCTGTTTCCGTTCTCGGTGGTGGTGGAGCGGCGCGGTTTGGCGCGCAACACGCGTTCACCGTTGTGCAGCAAGGTATGCGTGCCGCCGGTCTGCACCACCAGCGCCTCGCGCTCGCCCTCCACATTCACGAGATGAAAACTGCGCGGCGCGGCCAACACCCGATTCAGGGTGTTGGCATCCGCTTCTCCATCGCCCGAATACTGCCAGCGCACCTCTCCCTTGCGCCACTGCTTTTCGATGTCCTTGCGCTTGCGCACACGACGGTGCACCTTCTCTCCGCTCATGCGGGCATCCCCCCGTGGCGTATCAACGAGCATCCTCCCGAGGGGCGTCCGGAGCGGTCAATGTCCAGTCGCGGCACCACTGCGCAAGATCGTCGATGAGCCGTGGCGTCACATTGCCGATGGTCTCGTAATTCCACGGACCCGGCTTGCCATCGGTTTCGATAAAGGAATGGAAGCAGCGCGGGTACTCGCGGAAGGACACGCGTTCGATGCCTTCGAGCCATTGCTGCCAGAGTACATGCTCCATTTGTGGCGACTGATAGTCTTTTTCAGCGCGCGCAATGAAGATGGGACGCCCCAGCGCGCGCGCGTAGGCCTTCTGGTCGCGCTTGTGCAAATCGTAGTAGTAGGCCCCCGGTGTGCCGAGCAACATGCGCTTGGGCTCGAAGGTCCCCGCCTGAATACGGGCGATTTTGTCCATTTCCGTTCCCAGCTTGACCTGTTCGTCGAAACTGATGGAATCCTCCTGCGAGGCGATGTAACGCAGTTGATCGCCGATCACCACTTCCAGCGGTCGCGCGATGGGTGCCAGCATGACCACGCCATCCACGGCCGGCGCGTTCGCGGCGATTTCCGGTGCCAGCGTGGCCCCGAGACTGTGACCCAGCAGCACGAGACGGTTGGTATCGCAATCTTTGCGCGCATGCAGCAGAGCCAGACCCAGCAACGCATCGTCGATGGTCTCGGTCTGCACCGTGGTGGTAAAGGCGTTCATTCGCTTGCCATGCACTTTGGTGCGTTTGTCGTAGCGCAGCACCATCACACCCTTGCTGGCCAGCCCCCAGGCGATGTCGCGAAACATTTTGTTTCCACCCACGGTCTGATCGCGATCCTGCGGACCCGAGCCATGCACCAGCAGCACGGCCGGAAAAGGTCCGTCGCCGTTGGGAATGCTGAGCGTCGCGGGCAGGGCATACTCCGATCCGATGCTCACTGCCTCCTCGCGAAACGCCAGCGTATCCACATAGGACGCGGGCAGGAACAGGTAGGCCCGCTTCACGGGTTCGAGCCAGAATCCTCCGACGAAGTTCAGCGAATCCACCACCACGCGCATGCCGAGCGAATCCTTCGCGAAATGCACATGGTGCACGATATTCGCGTAACCACGGTTCATCTCCACGCTGTACAGTTCGTGGCGCAGTATCGTGCCGCCTTTGGTTTCGAGTTGATCCATCAACTCCTTCCATTTTTCATCGGATATCTGCGCCTGCAGGGTGCTGTGCGATAGCGCATGCAGGCGTGGCCAGTCGCGCGCGATGAGGGCATCGATGAAGGCGTTGGCGGCGGCTTTCTGCTCGGAGCTTTGGGCATGCAATGCGATGGCGGGAAGCACAAGCAGCGCAATGAACGCGGGAAGTAAACGGGAGTAGGTGGTCATGGTTTTTTTCACAATCCTGAAACGAATGCAGTCGGAAAGGTACACAGCTTCGGCATGCGGGAAAAGGCGAATCGGCATCACATGGCCGTAGCGTGTCACATGGCCGAAGCGGCCGCGCGGAGATGCGCTTCATGCGCCGCGATACGCTCGGCTGTGCCGAGATCGCTCCAGTAACCGCCGTGCTCGTGCAACAGCAGCCGCTTCCCCGCCTCCATTGCCTCGCGATACACATCGAAAATATCAACGAAACGCGGCTCCCCGACCACGTCAAGCACCGCCGATGACAGCGCATGCACGCCGCAGAACCCGTAGCGACGCGACCCCGCCGGCGCGCCCGTCTCGAACCAGACTTCCTTGCCCAGAAAGCGCATGCTTTCGTCGGCCAGCACCGCCCGCGTACATGCGCGTTGCTGCACGAGCAGACTCGCCAGCGCACCGCCTTCCCGCCGCTGTTCGAGCAAGGCGCGCAGATCGGCATCGGAGACGATGTCGGCGTTGTGCAACACTATCTCGTCGGCATCCCGCAGCAACGCCTGCGCATGCGACAGCGCACCGCCGGTTCCGAGTATGTCGGGCTCCGCGCTCAGCAGCACGGGCAAACCATAGTCCACCGCCGCCAGATGCGCCGCAAGCTGTTCCGCCAAATAATGCGCATTGACCACCACGCGCGCGCAACCGGCATCGCGCAGCGCTTCGATGGCATGCGCAATCATCGGACGACCGGCCACGGGCACCAGCGGCTTGGGCACGCCGGGCCACGCCTCCGCGAGCCGTGTACCGAAACCCGCCGCAAGCACCATGCCGATCAGGGCCACAGCGCCTCCTCGGTATGCAGCAACAGCACATCCACACCCTGCGCACGCAACGCCTCGGCAGCGCGCTCGGCGCAGTACACCGAGCGATGCTGTCCGCCCGTGCAGCCAAAGGCCGCGTACACCTGTGTGAATCCCCGTTGCTCGTGCCGTCGCACAGTGAGCAGCAGCAGCGCCACGGCATGCGCCACGAGTGCGGCCGCGTCGGCATCAGCGTCGAGCAAGGCGCGTACATCGCTGTCCAATCCTGTGCCGTTGCGGTAGCGCGCCTGACGGCCGGGATTGTCCAGGGCGCGACAGTCGAACACGAATCCACCATGGCCTTGCGCATCCGCGGGAGGACCACTGCGGTGATAGCCGAAACTGAACATCCGCACCTGCACACTCATGGCGCGTGCTCCGGAATGCGCAACGCGCCCGGCGTTTCGCACAGGTCCAGCAGCAGCCCATGCAGCGAGGGAACATCACGCAGCAACACGCTGCGGCGTGCAACAACGCCGAGACTGTCCACACGCGACGGGATGAGCGACAGATACGCGGGCTTGCCCTTGTTCAGACCCAGATTGCCGAAGGCGCCCAGCGCCTGCAACAGTCGCAGTATGGCAAAAGCGTCGAACAGCGCGGCGAACTCCTCGTCATCCACGGGGCGTCGTGCGCGCACGCCTTCGCGATAGCCGCGCAGGAGTTCCAGGCGTTCGTCCTCGCGCAGGCCGCCGCGCGAGTCGTAGAGCAACGACGCGGCATCGTAATACGGCGCGCCGCGCCTGCCGCTCTGGAAATCGATGTACCAGGGCACGCCGTCGCGCAGCATGATATTGCGCGATTGAAAATCGCGATAGAGAAAGCCCTCGCGCGGCACGGCGTCGAGCATGGTCACAAAGCGCCCGGCATCCTCCACGAACGCGGCCTCGTCCCACGGCCGCTGCAGCAGGCGCCGCAACACATGGTCGCGGAAGTACAGCATATCCTTCATCATCGCTCCGGCGTCGAAGGCGCGCGTTTGATAGCACAGCGCGTAATCCGGCGCATCCGCGGCGTCGAATTGGAAGCGGAGCAAATCATCCAGTATTCGCGCGTACATCGCGAGAACGCGTCCGCGATCGCCGTCGGCAAAGGCGTCGCGCTGCCAGTCGCTGAACAGCGTATCGCCCAGGTCCTCTTCGAGGTACATGCGCCCCTCGTCGTCGGTGTGGAGAATGGCGGGCACGCGCAATCCGCGGTTGCGGAAGGCCCGGGCGAAACCCACGAAAGCGCGGTTCTCCTCGATATTCGGACCGATCACACCGATGCAGCTCCGCCCCTCCGCGGCGAGACGGAACAGGCGGCGGTCGGAGGCGTCGCCTTTCAGCGCATGCACGCTGTGCGGCGGGCAGGCTGCCCAGCGGACAAACAGGTCCTCGAGTCGCCGCCGATCGAGGGCGTCGTCGCCGTGCGTCCCGCCGTTCATGCCCCGGGCGCCTCTCCCGTGGCGGGCAGTTTCAGGAGAATGGGGAGATATTTCGGTGAAATGGTGCCGTGCGACAGCAGCAGGTCGTGGAAATTCTTCAGCGAAAACGCCGCACCCATTTTGCGCTCGTAGCGCGCGCGGATGTCGTTGATGGCGATGTTGCCGTAGTAGTAGGTGCTGAGCTGCGCCGAAGTGAGACATGCGCGGCGCCATTTGCCGGCGGCCTCGCCTTCTTCCTGGAAGCCGCGCTGCATCATCAGCGCCATCGCATCGCGCTCGCTCATGCCGCGCGCATGCACGCCCTGATCGATCATGGCGTTGATCAGCAGCCGCAAGCGCATTTTAAGTTGCTGCATGCGAAGCGCGGGTCCGCCGAAGCCCGCATCGCTCATCACCTGCTCGGTGTACGTGGCCCAGCCCTCGGCAAACACGCCGCTGGGCATGATGGCGCGCAGCAGCGTGGGCGCTTCGGCCTTGTTCGCCACGGCCAATTGCACGAAGTGACCGGGCATGGCCTCGTGCACCACGAGATTTTTCAGCATGTGGTTGTTGTACTCGCGGTAAAAGGAAAGCACGCGGGCATCGGTCCAATCCTCGGGCGTGGGCGCGATGGCGAAAAAGGTTTTCCCGTTCTTCTCCAGCGGTCCTGGCGAATCGCAATACGCCACCGCCACGCCGCGCTGGAATTCCGGCATCACAATGATGTCCAGCGCATCGTCGGGAACGGTCACTATGCCCTGGGCCTTCACGAAGGCCGTGGCCTCGGCCAGATCCTTGCCGGCCTGCGGTACGATGGTGGAATCCGACGGATGCTCGTCGGCAAGGCGATCCAGCACCGCGCGAATGACGCGCTCGCGCGGTAATGCGGCGGGCGAGCTGCCGGGCAGCAATGATGGATACAGTTGCAGGGCCGTGCGGTACATGTCCTCGGTGGTACGCTCGAGATCCTGCTCCGCACGCGCCAGCAAATCCTCGTAACTCATGTCACTGTCGAGACGCAGACGGAATTTTTTCGCATACAATTCCGCGCCGAGCCGGAAATCCCCGTCCGAACGCTGCAACAGATCGCCGCTCAGCCAGGCGGCGTACGCGCGCAATGCTGTGACGGCGCTGTCGCGCGCCACACCCAGATCGTGCCGGAGAGGATTGTCCACGCTGTCGATAAAGGCCTGCAGCGTTTCCGTGAGAAGCGCGATGGTGCCCTGATTCTGCTGTATGGCGGTTTGCGTGTGTATGGCGGGGGGACGCTTGAGGTTGTCGCGCGCTTCGGCGATAACGGTGGGAATGGCGAGGAGGCGCTCCTTCAGCGCGGCGAGACGCTCCGTGAGCGGAGCGCTTTCCCGCGCGAGCAAAATGTACACGGCATCGCCGGTATTGTACTGCAAGGGATTCCATTCCCATTCGCGCAATTCCTCGAGAGCGAACAGTTCCGCTTCCAGCGCATGGCGCAAAATATCATAGTCGATCATGTGCTGCGCCGAGAGTTCCTCAACCTTGATGCCGGCCAATGTATCGCTGTAGGCCTTGCACAGGGCAATGTCGGCTTCCACGCCGGCGCGACTGTAGTCGTTGAGCCGGCTGTCGAAGCGATGGTCGCCGAGTTCGGTGGCCGACTCGGGGTGCGTGACGAGCCAGCGCTCGATGAAATGCCCGGCCAGCGCTTCAAAACGCGCATCGGCGGACGATCCAACGCCGTCGCAGGAAAGCAGAAACAGGGAGGAACAGACGAGGATAAACGGAAGCACTCGCGTCATGGCGGCTCCAACAGTGCAACATCCTTAAAACATCGGGAAATTCGCACTGCGCCGCAAACCGCGGCATTCACCGAACGAGTAACGGATCACGACTCCCGAACGCGGATCACCACCATGGTGATGTCGTCGTTCTGCTCGGCCACACCGCGATGTATCTGCACATCGCGCAGCACCACCTCCTGCAGCGCGCCCGCGGGGAGATGTTTGTAGGATTGCACGAGATCCAGCAGTCGATCCTCGCCGAAGAGATTGCGCTCGCGGTCCATCGCTTCGGTCAGGCCATCGGAGTACAGTAGCACCAGACCATTGGGCTCGAGCTTCACCTGCACTTCGCGCAGACTCTGGTCGAACACGGGACCCTTCTCCAATCCGAGGCCCATGCCCTCGGCGGTAAGATAGTGCGTGTCGCCGTTCATCAGCACCAGCGGCGGGGTGTGGCCCGCGCGGCAGAGGGTCAGGCGCATGGCGCGGAGGTCGAACAGCGCCAGTATGAGCGTGATGAAGGAATTGCGCTCCATGCCTTCGTAGAGGTGACGGTTGACGCTGCTGAGCATTTCGCAGGGCGAGGAATGCGTTTGCGCGGCGAAGCGCAACAGTCCCTGCACCTTGGCCATGTACAGCGCCGCCGAAATGCCCTTGCCGGACACATCGCCCACCACCACCAGCAGGCGGTCGTCGGGCAGCGCGATGTAATCGAAGTAATCGCCACCCACGCTCATCGCGGGAATGGACACGCCGGAAATGTCGAGCGTGGGAACGTCGGGGCTTTCCTGCGGCAGCAGCCCCTGCTGTATACGCTGCGCGATGCGGAGCTGCTCGGTGATTTTCTGCTTCTCCATCTCGGACGCATGCAGACGCGCATTCTCGATGGCGATGGCTGCCTGTCCCGCCACGGTGGAAAGCAGGTCGATGTCCTCCTGCGAGTACACCTTGCCGCTCATCTTCGGGCCCACATTGATCGCGCCGATCAGGCGATCCTGCAGAAACATCGGCACCACGAGCACGATGCCGGATTTCTTGATCTGCTCGCGGTCGCCGGCATCGACAATGCCCGGCAACTCGTCGACCAGCGCCACCGACACCGGCGCGCGGCTCTCGCGCAGCGCCGCCAGCAATCCCCCTTGCGAATGTCCGAATTGGCAGCATTGCTCGTCGATGTTCTTGCTCACGATATGGCAGCCGTGCTCGTCGTCGCACAGGCCCACTGCCACTTTTTCCACATGCATGGTGGAGGAAATGCGCGAAACCATGGAGGAAAGAATTTCCTCCAGCTTGATCTGCCGGGGCAACTCCCGGCTGAATTCGAGCAGCGCCTGCTGATAGTTGTACCGCTCCTGATAAAAGATGCGGTCCACCATGCGCTGCACGCGCCGCTTGAGCGGATCGAACATCAGCGCGATGAGCACGAAGGCAATCAGCGAAAGGAGCTTGTTGTCCGTTTCATCGAGCACCAGTCCCAGCAAACTCCCCAGGCCGAACACGAACCCCAGGTACACCGCCGCGATGGTTGCCGTGATGGCGCCGTAGATGAGACTGCGTTTGACGATCACCGTCACATCCATCAGGCGGTGTTTGAACATGGCGTAGCCGAACGCCGGTGGGATGCCGATGAAGAGCAACGCCGGCAGCATGAGATAGGGCTGCAGGAAAATCACCAGCGGATAGGTGGTGGCAATCACCGCCACGTAAATGAACACCGCCACACCGATCAAGGTGGATTGCAGAATGGGGCGCAGTTGCTTGCGGCGCTCCTTTTCCTTGATGGTGAAGTAACTGTGCGCGAATACAATCAAGCCGGCGAAGAAGTAGGTCATCGGCAGCAAATCGGCGGCGCGCAGCAGCCACATGGGCGGCACCCAGCCGAGGTGGCGGAAATTGTACTCCAGAATCACCCCGCTCGCCAGCATCGTGAGTGCGTACAGCAACACCGTCACCCACCGCCGCGAGGCCGCCGCCTTCTCGTAGGGGAAGCGGAAGAAGAACGTGATGAACACCGGCGCGGCGAAGGTGCGCGTGATGAAGAACAGCACCAGCATGATGTACACCTTGACCATCGGATCGTACAGCGGGCCGATGTTCAATTGCATCATGCTGAAGAACAACAACACCAGAATGCCGTAACGGGCGAAGTGTCGCTGCAGGGCGCCTTCGGGACGCGACATCACCACAATCCATCCCATGAGCAGGAAGCCGAGCCCCAGTAGGAAGAGCGCGAAATACGTGTAGTTGAAGGTCTTGAGTACGCGCACCTTCAGTGTGCGCTCGTGACCGTCGCGCAGAATGGTGAAGGTCGCCACGCTGCCGGCGGGATGCAGATTGAGCTGGAACTGCGCTCCGCGCTTCATCCGTGTACTCACACCGTCAATGCGCACAAGCGTGTCGCCATCCAGCGCTCCGGCCTGCTCGGTCACACCGTCGGGCACGATGTTCGTGATCACCAGCGTCATGGCCGGGTGATCATACAGCACGAACGGGATAGCCACGTTGGCGGTGTCACGAACCGCGTACACTTCTCGCACCCGATGGTCGCGATCCACGCGCAGTTGAATCGTGTCGCCATGCGCTGCGCTTTTAATAAGCGCCACCGCCTCCGCCGCCGAACGTATCGACTTGCCGTTCACGGCCAGCACAAGATCGCCGGCATCGAGGCCACGGCCATCCGCTGGCTGCGTGTAGGGTTCGCGCTGTTTCTCCGCCGGCCGATCCACATACACCGCCGTGGTGTCGCTGAAAATTTGCTTCCACTCGCATTGATCATTGCTCGGCACGCGCCACCAGAGCACATGCAGCAGATTGTAGCTTGCGATCGCGAGTACGAGTATCGCGAACACCGAGTACGTGAACCGTATCGCGCGGGGGGACCATCGCTCCATGATACTCATACCGCAATCCACCACTGATGAGGAAACGATCGGGAAAAAAGCACGCGTCCGAGGGAGGACGATGCTAGGAAATCAAATGTGTAATATGGGAAAAATAACGCATTTTAAATCCTCCATCACAGGGCGGCCGCACGCGCGGTCCGCGACGGTCGTGGCGGCTCCGCGGAGCTTGTTGCGGTGCCGCGCCAACGGTAACCTTGCGCACAATTGTTGCGTATACGCGACCGCGCCGCCACTGTTGCGCCGGCAGAGGAATTTCCTCCACCACTCGAGAACACACATCCATGCGGAACGAACGTAGCATCACGATGATTTGGCTGACCGCGGGCGCGGTCGGCGCGTTGCTTCTGATCTGGCTGTACCCGCGGTTGCACCCCCTCGCCGCCCCCGCCATGGAGGCCGACGACGAGCTGATCCGCGAGCGGGCGCGCGCCTTGTTGCGCGATATCGGCGTGGACACGGTGCAATACGCCATCATCCCCGCGCTGCATCAGGACAAGGACGCCATGGCGCGGGCATATCGCGAACAGGATGCGGATGCGGCCGTGGACTTCATGCGTCGCAGCGGGCAGGGTTATCAGTGGAAAGTACGCATGTTCCGCATCGATCCGCAGGATGCGGAAACCATCAACATCTCGGGCGGCAGTACGGTGAATATCGAGCGCCTGATCAACGGCGATATACGCGCACAATACGATACCCGCGGGGCGCTGCGTTCGCTCGCCCTGCCTTTCGCCGATTCGGCCGCGCTGGGCTTCCCTCCCCCGCGCGCAGTGCTGGCGCGGGTGAGGGCGCTGGCACGCGAACATTTACCCGAAGGCGTGCCGCTTCCGCTGGACGCGGTGGCCGTGGGCGATAGTCTGCCCCTCGCCTCCTCGGCGGGCGAGGTGCATTGGACCTGCGAGGATATGCGGACACAGCGCAAATGCACCGTGCGCTGGGCAGTGTGGATGCCGGCCCTGCGCGACAGCATGGATGCGCGTGTGGTCATGGCCGGACTCACACCGTCGTCCGTCACCTTGTCGCGCCGCAACGTGGATCCGAAGGCGGACCATACCGCGAGTATTCCGGTGGACATCGCCAAGGCGCTGTTCTATCTGGGCATTTCCGTGCTCATTCTCGTGGTGGGCATCAAACGTCTGCGTGCCTATGAAATCGGTTTCCGCACCGCTCTGGGCCTCGGTGTGCTGGTGGCGCTGCTGTTCTCCATCTGGTTTTTCCTGCAGGTGCAGCGCGAGGGTGTGCTACAGGCGGAAGTGCTCGTGCCCTTGCTCATCGCACCCGTCATGGTGGGAGCGGCGCTGGTGGCCGTCACGGCCGTGGGCGAATCGGTGGCGCGCGAAGTGTGGAAAGACACCTTCATTCCCATCGATTTGCTGAAATCCGGTCACCTGCTCCACTCGAAAGTGGGGCACGCCGTGCTGCGTGGTCTCGGCAGCGGTGTGTCCGTGGCCGGAGCGGGCCTGCTGCTGCTGTGGCTGTTCTCGCCATTCTCGGCGGTGTGGATCATCGAGCATTCCGACACGGGCTTCGAGCAATTCGACTTTTTCTCGCCCGCGCTGTATGTGCTGGCCGAATCGCTGGGCAAGGGATTGTTCTATTTCACCTTCGCGATTCTGTTCTTCGTCTCCTTTTTGCGCGCGCGCATATCCTCTCCCCTGCTGCTCGTGCCGATAGCGGCGCTGGTAGGAGCGATGGCCAATCCGCTGTCGCTCGAACCCGAGCCCACGGGCATTGCGGTCACCGCGGTGATGGTGGGCATAATCATCATCACCTTCATCTCATCCGATGCGCTGAGTGCCTTCATCGCCTTGTTCATCGCGCTGGTGATACATCAGGGTGCGGCACTCTTGCTTCCGTGGAACGCTCCGTACCATACCGATGCCTTGTTGCTGCCGTTGGCGGGCGTGCTGCTGCTGCTGTGGGGATTGGCGGCCTTGCGCACACGCGACACGGTGCAGGATTACGACGCCATCGCGCCGCGTTTTCAGCGGCATATCTCGGAGCGGCAGCGCCTGTCGCGCGAACTGGAAATCGCCCGCGACGTGCAGATGAGTTTTCTGCCGAAAAGCGATCCGCGTATTCCCGGGCTGGACATCGCCTCGCGTTGCGCGCCTGCGATGGAGGTGGGCGGCGACTACTACGACTTCATCGATCACGGCGACGGCAAATTGGGCGTGGCCATTGGCGACGTGTCGGGCAAGGGCACGCAGGCCGCATTTTACATGACACTCACCAAGGGCTTTCTCAAGGCCCTCGGGCGCGGCACCGCTTCACCCACGCGGGTGTTGAGCGAACTCAACCGGCTGTTCTATGAAAACGTCGAGCGCGGGCATTTCATCAGCATGATTTACGCGGTGTTCGACATGGAAGCGATGAGCGTGACCTTTGCGCGGGCCGGGCATACGCCGCTGATGCGGCGCAATGCCGAAGGTCCGGTGGAGGTGGTGCAGTCCCGCGGCATGGCGCTGGGCTTCGAGCGTGGCGCGCTGTTCGACAGCGCCATCGAGGAAATCACGCTCGACATTCGCCGTGGCGATGTGTTCGTGCTGTACACCGACGGCTACCCCGAGGCTATGACGCGCCGCCGCGAGGAATTCGGCGAGGAGCGCCTGCGCAGCATTCTCCAGCGACAGGAAGGCGGCAGTGCGGCCGAAATTCTCGAAAGCATGTATCGCGAAACCCGGCGCTTCGCCGGCAAGGCCGAGCAGCACGACGACATGACCATGGTGGTACTGCGCGTGCTGTAAACCGCGCGCGTTGCAAACTGCGCGCACGGCTTGCCATTGACGCGGGTATTCGCAAGATTTGCGGACATCGCAACGCGCTTCCCGCCGGGAAGCACCGCCGGATTATCCGATGTGCCGACGCAAGCACACAGGCGCAACGCGTGACGGCACGCGGCATAAGGGATAAGCCGTTCCGATTTCACCATCCGCCGTTCCACCACACGCCGGAGGCCGTGCATGTCCGCCAGTTTCTCCGCTCTCGACATCGGCATCGTTGTCGTCTACATCCTGCTCGTGATCGGCATCGGCGTGTATTTCACGCGACGCGGCGGCACGCGCGAAGGATATTTTCTCGCCGGACGATCCGTGGGGTGGATCGCCATCGGCGCCTCGCTTTTCGCCACGAACATATCCAGCGAGCATTTGCTGGGGCTGGCGGGCACGGGTTCCAAATCCGGACTCGCGGTGGGGCATTTCGAATGGCTGGCCTGCCTGATCGTGTTGCTGCTCGGCTGGGTGTTCACACCGTTCTATCTGCGTTCGGGGGTGTTCACCATGCCCGAATTCCTCGAACGACGCTACGGCCCGTCGGCCCGCTGGTACCTGAGCGGCATTTCCATCGTGGCGTATGTGCTCACCAAAATTTCCATCTCGCTGTACGCAGGCGGCATACTGCTGCACGCCGTGGTGGGGTGGGACATGTACACTTCGGCCGTGGTGATCGTGCTGATCACCGGTGTGTACACGGTGCTCGGCGGTTTGAGCGCCGTGATCTACACGGATGTGGTGCAAATGGTGCTGCTCATCGCGGGATCGCTGCTGCTGACAGTGCTCGGCTTGCAGGAAGCGGGTGGTTGGAATGCGGTGGTGGCTGCCACGCCGCCGGATTTCTGGCACATGTTCAAGCCCATGAGCGATCCGGATTTTCCCTGGACGGGCATCGTGTTTGGCGCGCCGATACTCGGCATCTGGTACTGGTGTACGGATCAGTACATCGTGCAGCGCGTGCTCAGCGCGCGCAATCTGGACCATGCGCAGGCGGGCACGATTTTCGCCGGTTTTTTGAAAATCCTGCCGGTGTTCCTGCTGGTACTGCCCGGCCTCATCGCCTACGCGCTGTCCGATGGCACCGTCACGGGGGATCGCAGCTATGCGTGGATGGTCACCACACTGCTGCCGAGCGGCATCAAGGGCCTCGTGGTGGCTGGTCTGCTCGCCGCGCTCATGTCCTCGCTCAGCGCGATGTTCAATTCCACGTCCACACTGTTCACCATGGACATTTACCGCAAGCTGCGGCCCGACGCCGATGATCGGCGCACGGTGTTGGTGGGACGCGTGGTGACCGTGGCGATGGTGGGGTTGGGCTTGCTCTGGATTCCCTTCATCGGCATGCTCAGCGACGAGCGCATGTACGTGTATTTGCAGAGCGTGCAGGGCTACATCGCCCCGCCCATCGCGGCGGTGTTTTTATTCGGCATTCTCTGGCGGCGGGGCACGGCGAGGGGCGCGATGGCGGCGCTGCTCACCGGTCTGCTGTTGGGCATGCTGCGCTTCGTTCTGGAGCTGACGCACAAGGTGCGGCCTTTCGAAACGCCCTGGCTCGTACAGGCGGCGACGGTGAATTTTCTGCATGTCGCCGTACTGCTCTTCGCCATCTGCTCACTGGTGTTTGTGGCGGTGAGTCTCCCCGGAGCGGCGCCCGCCGAGGGTTCGCTGCGCAACCTCACGCTGGCCGACACGCCGCGCGAAGCGCCACGCCGCAGCGCCATGCGTCGCTGGAATATCGCGGCATCCGTGCTGCTCGTGGCGGTGCTGCTTTTCCTCTGGATGTATTTCGCCTGATTCGCAACCGGTCGCCGCAACGTTCGCGCAGCGCCGACGTCAGTCCTCGTCCGTCAGCAGCGCGGCAAAGGCCGCGTCGCGGCGATCGAAGGGAAAGGCGGCGCATTCCCGGCGCAGGCGCTCGCGAATGCGTTCGATGCCGGGATTGCCGATGCTTCCGATATGCGTATGGGCAATCTCGGCGGGGGGTGTGTAGGTATTGGCTTCTATTTCCGATGCTACCATCCTGTAGGCGGTTCTGAACGGTGTGCCGCGCGCAACCAGGGCATGCACCGCATCCACGGTGTGCAGGTGGCGGTAGCGCGCATCATCGAGTATGTCGCCACGCACGGTCAATACCGCCAGCGCCTCGCGCGCAATGCGTACGCATGCGAGGAGATCGCCGAAGGCGGGGAACAGCACGTCCTTGAGTATCTGCATGTCGCGGTGATAGCCCGAGGGCAGGTTGGCCGTGATCAAGGTGATGGTATGCGGCACGGACTGCACGCGGTTGCACTTCGCGCGCAGCAATTCGAACACATCGGGATTCCGCTTGTGCGGCATGATGCTGGAACCTGTGGTGAAACTCCTGTCCAATTCCATAAAACCGAAATTCCCGGACGTGTAGAGACACACGTCCATGGCGAAGCGCCCCAGGGTGGACGCCACGGTGGCGAGCGCTTCGGCGGCGGCGCGCTCGGTTTTTCCACGCGCAAGCTGCGCGTTGACCGCGTTCACATGCATGTCCTCGAAACCCAACAGTGCCGTGGTCATGTCGCGATCAATGGGAAAGGACGAACCGTAGCCCGCGGCCGAACCCAGCGGATTGCGGTCCGCCAGCCGATACGCCGCATGCACCGCCATCACATCGTCGGCGAGAGCTTCGGCCCAGGCGCCGAACCACAGTCCGAAACTCGAGGGCATGGCCACCTGCAAATGCGTGTAGCCGGGCAAGGGCACGTCGCGATGCTCCTCGGCGCGGTCGAGCAGCGCCTCCGCGAGCGCCGTCACCTCGTCCACCAGCGCACGGAGTCGGTCGCGCAGGTAGAGCTTGATATCGAGCAGCACCTGATCGTTGCGCGAGCGCGCGGTGTGAACGCGTGCGCCCGCTTCGCCGCAGGAGGCGGTGAGGGCGAACTCCACCTGCGAGTGCACATCCTCCACCCCATCGTCGATGCGGAATTCCCCCGTCTCGATACTGTGCATCAACGCGCGCAGGGCACGGCGCAGCATGCCCGCATCGCTGGCGGTCAACAATCCGCAGGCCTCGAGCATGCGCACATGCGCGAGCGAACCCAACACATCGTAGGGCGCGAGTTCCAGATCGAGGTGCCGATCGTTGCCCACGGTGAAATGCTCCACATCACTTGCCGTGGCGTGGCCTTGTTCCCAGAGTTTCATCGCAGCTCCATTGCCAGCGTGTTCAACAATTCCAGATAGATGCGTATTCCCTCGCGTATTTCCTCCACCGTCACAAACTCATCCGCCGTGTGCGAACGCTCCGATCGGCCGGGTCCCATTTTCAGGGATGGCATGTCGAGGCGCGCCTGATCGGACATGGTGGGCGAGGACACGCACGGCACACCCAGCGCCTCGGCCGCGCGGCGCAGTGGATGCGTGGAAGAGATCGCGGAAGGCCGCAGATTCATCGATCGCGGACGCACGTCCGACCTCACCTGCGTGCGTACGTGTTCGAGGATTTCCTCATGCGTGTACACATCGGTGACCCGAATATCCACCACGAATTCGCAGCGATCCGGAATCACATTGTGTTGCGTACCCGCATGGATCTGTGTGACCGTCATGCTCACCGGACCGAGCAACTCCGACTGCCGCGGAAACTGGTAGGAGGTGAACCAGGCGATGTCGCGCATCGCGATGTCTATGGCGTTGACGCCGGTGCGCCGCGCCGCATGCCCCGACACGCCATGCGCGGTGCAATCCAGCACCAGCAGGCCGCGTTCGGCCACAGCGGCTTCCATGCCCGTGGGTTCGCCCACAATGGCCATATCCACACGGCCCAGAGACGGCAATGCGGCCACGATGCCTCCCTGCCCCGCTGTTTCCTCCTCCGCCGCGGCCACGCAAAGCAAACGGAACGGAAGCCGTGCATGGCGCAGCGCGGCGACACAGGCCACCATGGCGCTGAGCGCGGCGCCCGCGTCGTTGCTGCCCAAACCGTACAGCACGCCATCCTCCACCGTCGGCGTGTAAGGTTCACGCGTCCAGGTGGCGCTGGGCCGCACGGTGTCGTGATGCGACAGCAGCATCACGGTGGGCGCATCGGCGGTGGCAGCAGGAAGCTCGGCCCACACGTTGTTGCCCACACGGCCTACCTCACAACCCAGGTCGGCAAAATTCCTGGCGAGCGCGTCGGCGCTGCGCTGCTCCTCGCCACTGTGCGAGGGTATGGCCACAAGCACGTGCAGCAATGCGAGCGCGTGGCGCAAGGCGGCGTCGAGAGCCTGCTCGCCATGCACCATCCTCGTATCACCGCTCATGACCGCAGCTCCGTGCATACGCAGCTGGCGCCTGCCAAGGCCGCGGGAAGCGCATCGGCGCGCAGCAGCAATACGCGGCGCGCTCCGGCCGCCTGTGCGGCGAAGGCGTTGCGCAATTTCGGCAGCATGCCGCCGGAAATGGCTCCGCTCGCAACCAATTCGGCGTAACGTCGCGTGTCGATCACGGGCAATACCGACGCGGGACGCTCCGCGTCCAGACACACGCCGGGACGATCGAGGCAGAAATAGGCGTGCACATCGTAGGTAGCGGCCAAGGCCACGCAGACCTCGGCGGCGATGGTGTCGGCATTGGTGTTCAGCAATTGTCCGCTGCCGTCGTGCGTGAGCGGAGCAAGCACCGGCAGCAGGCCTTCACGCAACAAGGCGCCGAGAAGGTCCGTGTTCACTCCGATCACATCGCCGACGAAACCGTAATCCACTGTACCCACTGGACGGCGTCGCGCACGAAGCACATCGCCATCGGCGCCGGTCAGACCCAGCGCGCGCACGCCGCGTGCGGCGAGGGCCGCCACCAGGCGCTTTCCTACGCGTCCCGCGTAAACCATCACCGCCACATCGAGCATGGCCGCATCGGTGACGCGACGCCCGTCCACCATCACGGGCTCGATGCCCAGCATGCGTGCCACGGCACTCGCTTCGTCGCCACCACCGTGCACGAGAATCGCCGCTTCGTTCAGTCCGGCGACAGCATCGAGAACGCCTTCCAGCGCCGCGTTGTCCTCGATGATGCGGCCTCCCAGCTTGATCACATGCACGGTGCCGTACTGCTGGGTCACAGTGCCTCCAGCATGCGCAACAGCACGGCCTGCGCGGACCACACGCGATTGCCCGCCTGCGGGATGACAATGGAGGCCTCGCTGTCCAGCACCGCATCCTCGACAATCACATTGCGCCGCACCGGCAGACAGTGCATGAATTTGCCCTGGCGCGTACGCGCCATATCCGCGGCCGTCACCATCCATGCCGCATCCCGGCGCAGCACAGCACCGTAGTCGCTGAAACTCGACCAGTTCTTGGCATAAACAAAATCGGCATCGGCGAAGGCACGCTCGCGGTCGTAGTCAATGCAATGCGCGGGCACGAAACTCTCGTCGAGTTCATATCCCTCGGGATGCGTCACCACGAAGTCCACATCGGCACGCAGCATCCACTCCGCAAAGCTGTTCGGCACTGCCTGCGGCAGCGCCCGGGGATGCGGCGCCCAGGTGAGCAGCACTTTGGGGCGCGCGACACGCTTGTACTCCTCGATGGTGAGCAGGTCTGCGAAGGACTGCAAGGGATGCCGCGTCGCTCCTTCGAGACTCAGCAGCGGTCGGCCGCTGTAGCGCGCCATGCTGCTCAGCACTTCCTCCCCATAGTCCGCATCCCTGTCCTTGAGCCCGGCGAAGGCACGTACACCGATGATGTCGCAGTATTCGCCGAGTACGGCTGCCGCTTCGCGGATGTGCTCGGCGCTGCCGCCATCCATCACGGTCCCGTCCGCGAATTCGAGCTGCCAGGCGTCCTGTCCCGTATTGAGCACGATCACGTTCATGCCGAGATTCTGGGCGGCCACCTGCGTACTGAGACGCGTACGCAACGAGGAATTGAAAAACACCAGCCCCAGCGTGCGGTTGCGGCCGACTTCCTGTCGCGAAAACGGCGCGGCCTTGAGTTCGCGGGCGGTGGCTATGGCCGAAGCGAAGTCCGGTACATCGTCGGCGGAAAGAAATTGTCTCATGCGTTGGCACTCCATGAATGGGATGAACATACGGCGTCGAACGCCGTGAGAAATTCCCGCACATCCGCTTCACCGATGGTGAGCGGCGGCAGAAGGCGCAGTGTATCGTCGCGCGCGGCCGAGCCGGTGAATATGCCATGCTGCCCGAGCAACGCCGCGCGTGGCGCCGCGGCCGGACCATCGAGCGCCAGTCCCAGCATCAGCCCGCGACCGCGCAGTTCGCGCACACCCGGCACCGCGCTCAGACCGTCACGCAGCATCGCGCCCATACGCTCGGCGTGTGCGATCAGTCCTTCCGCGCGCAGCACCTCCAGCACCGCAATGGCGGCGGCGCACGCGAGATGATTGCCGCCGAAGGTGCTGCCCAGCTGACCACGCCACGTGCGGATGGATGGATGCACCAACACGCCGCCCACCGGCACGCCATTCCCCATGCCCTTGGCAATGGTGACGAGGTCGGGCTCGATGCCCGCATGTTGAAAAGCGAAGAAGCTGCCGGTGCGTCCGTAGCCCGATTGCACTTCGTCGAGAATCAACGCCGCGCCGTGCCGATCGCAGAGCAGCCGCGCATCGCGGAGATAATCGTCCTCCATCGGAATCACGCCCTCCACGCCCTGCATGCCTTCGATGATGACCGCCGCGACATCGTCCGTGCGCACGGCCTGTTCGAGTTCGTCCGTGGTGTTGGGGGCAACAAAACGGACCTCCATGCCCTGGTTGATGGCAGCGCGAAGCGTGGGATTGTCCGTGACCTGCACCGCGGCCGAGCTGCGTCCGTGGAACGCCCCGCGCAGCGCGACCACGGCGCTCCTCCCGTTGTGGAAAGACGCGAGTTTGAGCGCGTTTTCGTTGGCTTCGGCACCGGAATTGCAGAGAAACAGGCGGTAGTGTTCGCAGCCCGAGACTTCGCCCAGCAAGCGCGCCAGCGCGTCCTGCACCGGATTCCGCACGGCATTCGAGTAAAACACCAGCCGCTCGATCTGCGCGCGCAGTGCTTCGACAAACTGCGGATGGCTGTGTCCGATGGATATCACGGCGTGTCCGCCGTAGAAATCCAGATAGCGCCGTCCCTCGGCGTCCCACAACTCCGCGCCGCGTCCGCGCACGGGAGAAATGTCATACTGTGCATACACATCGAGCGCTTGCATGGACTTCAATATGCTGTGGCTTTGAAATGCAGTCCCGTGCTTTCGTCGAGACCGAACAAAAGATTCATGGATTGCACCGCCTGCCCCGCCGCGCCTTTCAGCAGATTGTCGATCACGCTCACGGCCAGCAACATGCCATCGAGCACCGTCACATGCAGCAGGCAACGATTGGTGTTGACCACGCGCTTGAGATCGGGCTGCTCGTCCACAAGGGTGACAAACGGGTGATCCGCGTACCAATCGCGATACAACCCGCGCGCAGCTTCGTCGTCCAGTCGCGTGTCGAAATAGCTGCTGGCGATAATGCCGCGCGTGAACGGACCGCGGTAGGGAATGAAATGGTGCGTCCCGTCGAATCCGGCTTGCAGCGTACGCACGCTGTGCCGCACTTCGCGCAGATGCTGATGTGTGAAGGGTTTGTACACCTGCATGTTGGCGGCGCGCCAGGAAAAATGCAGCGTCTCGCTCAACGCCGCACCCGCGCCGGTCGATCCCGTGACTGCGCTGCTGTGAATGGCGGCGGGCAACAGGCCGTGTGCGGCGGCGGGAAGCAGACCGAGCTGCAGCGCGGTGGCGAAACATCCGGGACTGGCAACGCGCGCGCCGTCGCCGGCAGCGGCTATCGCCTCCCGATGCAACTCCGGCAGTCCGTACACCCAGCCGCCCGCGCTGTCGTACCGGTGGTCCTGACTGAGATCAATCACGCGCACCGCGCGCGGCAGCGCCAGCTCGTGCAGCACGCGGTCGCTCTCGCCATGCGCGAGGCACAGAAACACGACATCCACATCTGTTTCCACGGTCCCGCGAAAGCGCAGCGTGCTGACACCCTCCAGATCGGGATGCGCGATGGCAACGGGCTGCCCGTCCCGGCGCTTCGAAAGCAGCCACTCCACACGCACGCCGGGATGGCCCAGCAGCACGCGCAACAATTCGCCGCCCGCGAGGCCCGAAGCGCCGACGATGCCGACGCGTATCATGCGTCCTCCCCATCATGCACGGCGTGGTGAATCATGGCCTGGTTGGCGTGAATGCGGGAAAATCCCCGCACGTCATCGCCGGTCCAACCGCGCTGCTCCTCGCCGTACGCGCCAAAACGCGAGGCCATCAGATCGTGCGGGGTGTCCACGCCAAGGATGTGGAAACGATACGGCGCGAGACGCACTCGCACCGTTCCCGTCACATGCCGCTGCGAACGCTCGAACAGCGCTTCGATATCGCGTGCGGCGGGGTCGAGGAATTGGGCCTCGTGCACCAGGCCGCCGTACACCGCCGCCAACTGCTCCTTCACCAGTTGTTGCTGCCGGGTCAGCGTGTGCTTCTCCAGTGCGTGATGCGCCTTGATGATGATCAACGGTGCGGCGGCCGCAAAACCCACGCGGCCCTTCATGCCGATGATGGTGTCGCCGATGTGGATGTCGCGTCCCACACCGAAAGGCGCTGCGATACGCTCGAGCGCACGAATGGCCTCGATGCTGTCGCTGCAGCCACGCGCGTTCACGTCCACAATCTCACCGCGCTCGAAGCGCAGCTCCACCGTTTCGCTGTCGTCGCGCGTCACCGGCACGGGCCAGGCCTCCTCCGGCAGGGGTTCGGTCGAGCCGAGGGTTTCGCGGCCACCCACCGACGTCCCCCACAACCCCTGGTTGATGGAGTACGGCGCGCGCTCCCACTGACCTTCCACGCCATGCGCGCGCAGCCGGGCGATTTCCTCGTCACGGCTCAGGCCGTGGTCGCGGATGGGAGTGAGAATGGGCACGCCGGGCAGCAGAATGTGGAACACGCTGTCGAAGCGCACCTGATCGTTTCCGGCGCCGGTCGATCCATGCGCCACATGCGTCGCGCCCAGCTCCCGCGCATGCCGCGCGATGGCCTCGGCCTGAAACACACGCTCGGCACTCACCGACAGCGGGTACACGCCGCCGCGCAGCACATTGCCGTACACCAGATAGCGTATGCAGCGCGTGTAAAATTCCCGCGTGGCATCAATGGTGCGATGGCCGACCGCGCCCAATGCCAGCGCCCGCGCCTCGATGGCATCGCATTCCTCGGCGGTGAAGCCGCCGGTGTTCACCGTCGCCGTGTACACATCGGCTCCCATCTCGCGGGCGAGATGCACGGCGCAGTACGTGGTGTCGAGTCCACCACTGAAGGCCAGAACAATTTTCGGCCGCTCAGACATAGCTCGCCTCCTCGCGCGCTGCGGCCGCGCGCAGGTTGGACATGTCCTGCGACGCAGACCCGTCCTGTGAATCATGTACGGCCTCCGCGATGTCGTCCCGCGCTTCCGCGCCATTCACGCGACGGCCTTTCTCGCTCGCAACAATGGGATGCGGACGATCGGGATCGTACAGCATACCGGTACAGAGGCACATGCTGCGATTGGTGCGCGTGAGAATATCGACATTCGGACAGCTGCGGCAGCCATTCCAGAATTCTTCGTCGGCCGTGAGTTCACTGAAAGGCGCGGGCACATATCCGAGCGCCGTGTTGATTTTCATCACCGCGTGACTGGTGGTGATGCCGAAAATCCTGGCCTGGGGATAGCGTTCGCGCGACAATTCGAACACGCGTTGCTTGATGCGCATGGCCAGGCCCGCGTGGCGATGCGCGGGGAGCACGATGAGGCCGGAATTCGCCACATAGCGTTTCTCGCTCCAGGTTTCGATATAGCAAAAGCCGGCCAGGTCGTCGCGCCCGTCCGCGTCATCGCGGGCAAGGGCGATCACGGCTTTGCCTTCACGCATTTTTCCTTCGATATATGCGGGCTCGCGCCGTGCGATACCCGTTCCCCGGGCCGCGGCGGCCTCGGCTATCGCCGCGCAGATGGCGGGAGCCCAGGACAGGTGCTCTTCGCCTGCAACAGCAATGATGTATGTGAGCATGATATGCGCTGCTTTCCTTTCGGATACGGAGTTCACGCCTTCGCCGGCGACCTTCGCCGCGACAGACGGGATGGGAAGATGATGGGAAATACGTTCGGGGGGGAGGGTATCAACGGCGCCGGCAGGCGCGGAAACGGACCACCCTGCGGCATGCCGCATTGCGCTTGCGATACAGCGCCTTCAGGGCTACATTGAGCAGCATCGAGCTCATGATCCGAATCACCGGTGGTCTTGTGAACAAAGAGGTCCATAAGCATAGCATGATTTTTTCAAAAATGCAACACGGCATATCCGAATTGCGGCGCTCCGCCTTGCCGGCGCTGATCGTCGCACTGCTGCTCCTTCCCGCCTCACCACTGCGCGCCGACGGCTACACCTTTCTCGGGCGCTACGTTTCGCACACGCGCGATGATCGCGGCGTGACGGTGCATGCGGACAACAACGTGCTGCGCGTGAGCGTGATCGCGCCCGGCATTGCCCGCGTGCAGGTGGGACGCGACAGCGCGCTGCTCGACGACTACTCCTACGTGGTGCAGGCCACCGCGTACGAACAGGCGTCGTGGAGTCTCGACGAAAGCGACAGCGCCCTGGTACTCACACTCCCGCTCGGACTGGTGGAAATCCGCAAGTATCCTGTGCGCGTGCGCATGCTCGACCTCGAGCGCCGCGCGTTGTGCGTCGACGATCCCGCCTTCGGTCACGCCTGGGACGGCAAGGAGATCCACGTCTGGAAAACGCTGCACGACGATGTGCGCTTCTATGGACTGGGCGAAAAAACCGGCGACCTCAACAAGCGCGGTTCGTTCTGGACCATGTGGAATTCCGACATCCCCGCCTACGGCAACGACCGCGACCCGCTGTACGCCTCGGTGCCCTTTTTCATCGGCGTGCGCGACGCGGGAGCGTACGGCGTGTATTTCGACAACACCTTCCGCTCGGTGTTCAATCTCGGCGCGGCCAGCGACCGCGTCTTCTCCTTCGGCGCCGAAGATGGCGAGATGAGCTACTATCTGATCTTCGGACCCGCCATTCGCGATGTCGTGGGGCGCTATGCCCGACTCAGCGGTCTGATGCCCCTTCCTCCGCAATGGGCGCTGGGGTTTCAGCAATGCCGCTGGAACTACTACCCCGAGTTCGAAGTGCGCGACGTGGCGCGCAATTTCCGCCAGCGCCGCATTCCCGCCGATGTGCTGTACCTCGACATCATGTACATGGATCGCTACAAGGTCTTCACCTGGGACAGCGCCGCCTTTCCCCAGCCCGCCACACTGCTCGCGGATCTGGAGCGCGAGGGTTTCAAAGTCGTGCCCATCATCGATCCCGGCATCAAGGTGGAACGGGGCTATCAGGTGTACGACGAGGGTGTGGCGCAGGGGCATTTCCTCACCTACCCCGACGGCAGCCTGTACTCCGGCCAGGTGTGGCCGGGCTGGTGCCACTTTCCGGATTTCAGCCGCGAAAGCACGCGGCGCTGGTGGGGGCAGTATTACGCGCGCATGATGGATCAGGGCGTGGATGGCTTCTGGAATGACATGAACGAACCGGCGGTGTGGGGACGCGAGTTTCCGTATCTCGTGCAATTCGACGACGGAGGCCGGCGATCCACCATCAAACGCATGCACAATGTTTACGGCCATCTCGAAGCACTGGCGTCCTACGAAGGCATGCGCCGCGCCTATCCCGACAAGCGTCCCTTCATTCTCACACGCGCCGCTTTCGCGGGAACGCAGCGCTGGGCCGCGATTTGGACGGGCGACAACAGCGCGCGTTTCGACAATCTGCGCATGGGCATACGCATGAGTCTCGGGCTCGGTTTGTCGGGCATGCCCTTCAACGGCCCGGATGTGGGCGGTTTTTTCGACAGCCCCACAGCGGAGTTGTATATCCGCTGGCTGCAGGTGGGGGCCTTCACGCCGTTCTTCCGCTCGCATTCCATCATCAATACGCGCGACCAGGAACCCTGGTCCTTCGGCGAAGATACCGAACGGCTGGCGCGCAGCTATATCGGATTGCGCTACGAATTCCTGCCCTACACGTACACCGCCTTCCGCGAAGCGGCGCGCAGCGGCACGCCGATCATGCGTCCGCTGTTTCACGACTTCCAGAACGATCCCGAGTGCTTCAATCCGCGCTGGCAGCACACCTGGCTGTTCGGCGACGATCTCTTGCTCGCTCCGGTGGTGAACGAAGGACAGATGTTCCAGGAAGTCTATCTCCCCGCCGGACGCTGGGTGGATCCCTGGACCGGCACCTCATACAGCGGTGGACAACGCATTCTCGTGGATGCTCCGCTCGACCGTCTGCCCATGTTTTACCGCGAGGGCGCGATGATTCCCCGCCGCCACGTGATACAGCACACCGGCGAGAAATTGCTCGACACGCTCATTCTCGACATCGTTCCGCAGGCCGGCGCCGAGCGGGTGTTGTACCTCGACGATGGCGACGGCTATGCCTACGAACAGGGCGATTACGACGAACTGCGCTTTCGCATGGGCACGGAGGAGCAACGCTGGATACTGGACATCGACGCGCCTGACAGCAAGCGCACCCGCGCCATTCGCGCCGTGCGCCTGCGCCTGTTCGGCAGCGACATGCAGCCGCGCAGCGTGACGGTAAACGGCACAGTGCTGCTCGATGCGATGAACGGTGTCGTACCGCAGGGCGCCCATCTGGACGTCAACCACAGGCGTTTCGAAATCACCCTGCCCTTCCGCAGCGGCGGACAGCGGGTGGACATCGCCTATTGAGTCCGCGCGTCGGCGATAAATAAAGGAATTGCGTTCGCCGAAAGCGCGCGATATTTTTCGAGAATGCGTCGGCATCGCCGACAGGCGTCGACGCTGTTTCTTGCTGAAACCCCGCATCGGCGCATTGCCGATGCGCACTGAGGAAATGTTATGCGGCATCGAAACCATCCCACATTCGCCTCGACATGCGCACTCGCGGGCGTGATATTGCTCCTCCCCGCCATGGTGCTGTGGGCGCAGAAAGTGGAATTTTCCGGCTATGGCGCGACAGGCGCGGCATTTATCGACCGCAATCCTGTGGCCGAGTTCAATCAGGAATACTACTTCGAGGGAAAATTCCAGGTGGACATCGCCGTGAACAAAAAGATCGATGCGCAACTGGATTTCCGCGGGCATTCGAAGGACAAAGCCGCGGTGCTGCGCGAGTTTTCCGTGAAATTCGATTACGTGGATCTGGCGAAAATCAAAGTGGGCAATATCAAGAAGCCCTTCAGTCTCGAAGGACTGGCCGATCGCGACGAGTACATTCCCATCAACGACAGTTATCTGCATCGCCGCATATCGGAACTGGGCTATGACGGCCGCAATATCGGCGTGATGGTGTATTACAATTTCAAGGAAAAAAAGCCGGAGTATCCTTTTTCCTACGCCGTCGGTGCCTTTCGCAATCAGTCCTATCAAAGCAGCGTCTACGCGCGCGGCTCGGTGCATCCCGGCGGCGGCAGCTTTGCGTCTGTGGGTTACGCATTGCTTTCGCGCAGCCACGACGACGCCATCACTACACACGGTCTGTCCATCGACGCGGGCATCGAACGCGCGGCCTACACCGGCAGCATCGAGGCCATATACGTGCAGGATCCCGAAGAAGGCATTCGTCGCCGCCTCCTGGGGGCCGACGACCGCGTGAGCACCGCTGGCGCGAAGCTGCTCAACGCCTACCGCATCGACATCGGCGGCGAAGTGGTCAAGCTCGTGGAGCCCTGGATCATGCTGGGATATTTCACGCCCGATCTCGATGCAAGCGACACGCATACGCTTGAGTTGATGCTGGGCATCAATGTGTTTCTCGACGAGAATGTGCGCGCCCGCCTGAGCATGGACGGCCTGTTCAGCAAGGATGCGCGTGCCGATACCTACAGCACCGAGGGCTCGTCTTTCGGTCTTGAACTGTTCGTCCGCTATTGACCGGCCGCCTGACCATACTGCTCCCCCTGCTGCTCGTCCTCGGCTGCGACACCGAGGGCACACCCGATTACGCCGCGCGCACGGGCGCGCTGCCCACACTCGATGCGTGGATGACGCAGGAGCATTACGTGTCGCTGCTCTCCAATCGTTGGAGCGACGAAAAAGCGCCGACGGATTTTTTCATCGGCGAGCAACACCACCGCGGGACCATGGAGCCGCAGGGAGCCGGATCGCGCTACCACGCGCGCTGGTCGTTCAAAGTGGTACTGGATGCGGGCGAGGAATTGCACGGACTGCGCGCCTTCAATCTCAGCGCCCAGATTTTCGATCGCAGCATGTTGCGTACGGTGCTCGGTCGCGAGGTGTTCGGCGCGCTCGGTTTTCCGTCCTTTGCCTCGTGGCATGTGTTCCTGCGCCTCAATGGCCGCGACCGCGGATTGTATGCGCAAATCGAGCGCGTGGAAGAGGATTTCTTCCGGCGGCGCGGCTTGCCTGTGTACGAGTTGCTGAAGGCCAGTTTCGGCGCGCGCTTCAGTTTCAAAGACGACATGCTGCTGGACAAATACTTCGCGCGGGAAATTCCGAAGGACGGCAATCTCAACGGCATGGGCGAGCTGATCGAGGCGCTGGATGCGGCGACGGACGAGAACATGTTCCGCACCGTGGGCCGGCATCTCGACATCCGCGGTTATCTCCGCTACCACGCGGCCGCCTCCATACTGAATCATCAGGATGGTTTCGCGAACAACCTGCTGTTTTACAAACGCGCTCCCACGGCGCCGTTCGAGATCATTCCCTGGGATTTCGACAAGCTGCTGTACGATCAGGCGGATGTGGGCCTCGTTGGTCCCAACGATATCATTGCCGCGCTGTTCCGCAGCGACAGTTGCATCGCGCTGTACAAGAGCGAAGCCCGGGCCATGCTCGACACGTTGATCACGCCCGCGCGCCTGTTTCCGTTGCTGGATGCGACAGCGCAGCGCATCGGTCCGGCCTGGGCGCTGGATCCCGCTCTCGGATTGGCGGGTTTCTCGCTCGCGGCGGAATCCTCTCTCCTCAAAGAGCATCTCATGCGGAGACGTGAGATCTTCCTCCGCCAACTCGACACCATCTCACGCTGAACGGAATACCCGCAACACATGAAACATCTGCTCGGCTTCATCTTACTGCTGGCATCCACCCTGCCGCACGGCACCTCGGCGCAATACCGAAGCGAGGCCGGTCCTGCGCGACTGGGCGAACGCGTCACGCAGGCGGCGGGCGAGGTGTTCCGTTGGTACGACGCGCCGGTGTTTCTCGTGTACGCCGTGAATCGCTATCAGGTGGTGGAAGACGATGACAAGCCGGTACAGATTTCTGTGTCACCTCTCGAACGCCTGCTGTCACGCAGCATAGCCGTGCCCGGCTCGGAGTCGCCGGGCAGCATTCATCCCTTCACGCTGCCGCATCTGTTGCTGGGCGCGCGGGCGGTGCATGTCGCGGCGGTGGAGTTGTTCGATGACGATGGCAACGCCGGCGATGAGCTGCGGCTCGGCATGGGCTTGTATCGTTCGCTGATGTACACGCAGGTTGCCACGCAGGCGATCAAGCATGCGGTACACCGCACGCGTCCCGACGGCTCCGACGACAAGAGCTTTGTCAGTGGACACGCGTCGGTGGCTTTCGCGTTCGCCACCTGGGTGCGTCTGGAAGCAAGCGATGCGATACGGAGCAACGAGTGGTTGCGCGGCCAGCCCGTGTGGAGCGATGCGCTGCACACGCTGGCCTGGACGGCCTGCTACGGCTGGGCATCGTATGTGGGGTATTCGCGCATGCGTGACAACAAGCATTACCTCGGCGATGTGCTGGCGGGTGCGGCTCTTGGCACGGTGATGTCGGTGCTGGTGTACAGCGATGTGACGGAGCAAGGTCTTCCGTTCCTCGACGGCATCGGCTTCACGAGCATCGACGGTGTACCCGGCGTGGCGCTGCACGTGTCCTTCTGATCGCGGGGAATTCCTCACGCGAAGTCGCGAGGCGAATTCCTCACGCGAAGTCGCGAAGGCGCGAAGGATTGTTTGAAGCGCACTCCACAGGGATTGTGCCGTTGTCGATGCCGTGGCGCAGAGCAGCGGACCATGGTCTCCTTTTCCTTTTCACCATTTTCCGTTCTTCACTTTCACCCCGGCGTAAACGCAAAGACGCAGGGGCGCAAGGGCGCAGGAAACAGGAAAGGGCAAAAGGACGAAGGCAACAAGACTCACATATCCTTTTTCCTCACTGCCCCCGCCGCGTACGTATACAGCCCGTACCGGCAACACTCGCCACGATTCACGATTAACGATTAACGATTCACTCCCCCCGCTATTCCCAGAACCGCACCTGCTTCACATGCATCAGCCCTCCGCCGATGGCGTCGATCCAGTTGAGATTGTTGTCGGGCGCGCGATCGAGGGTCCAGGAGGCGACGAGGCCGTCGGTGGGAGGAGGCGCGCCGGAGGCCATGGCGCGGATTTCCTCGGGACGCAGGACGCGCGTGTGTATGTGCAGGTCCGCGAACGCGCGGGGATGGTTCAACGTGGGATGGTACCAGTTGTAGTACTTCGAACCGAGCTGATTCTGCTTGCTGAAACGGAAGCCCAGTTGTATGCCCTCGAAACGGTTCAACCAATCTTGCATGGCTGCGGTGGTGCTGCGATTGGTGGCGAACTTCTCGCCGTCACGGTACAGCGTCAGCTCGCCCGACGCGGTAACCGTACACACCGCATGATACCATCCGGGAGGCGGGACCTTCTCCACGTACACCTTGTCCACGGAGGTGAAGAGCATGGTGTCTTCGATCGAAATCCACCCTTCGTCCACATTGATGTAGTTGAAGAAAATCGCGTCGCGCGTTGGTTGATGGTACCAGAAGGAGAAGCTCGCGTCGCCATGTCGCGGCAAGGGCGTGCGCGCCGCGGCGAGATAGCGCCCGGATGCGAGTTCGATGGCCGGACGTCCGAGCGGGCCCCCCACCACGCGACAGCAGGGTCGGCGGTAATCGATGGGTGCGGTGGAACGTACCGGCGAAGGTAAATGCCGCAACGCGCCAGCATGCGCGCGGAGATTCGCATTGAACACCGTATGCTCCACCGTGGCGTCCATGTCCCAGTAGCCGTTCAAATCGGGAGCCAGCCCCGCGACGGTGCGGTGCATGTTCCGCCGGATCTCGCCGGCATCGCGGTAGCGTGCCCAGAGACGGATCTCATCCAATTCGCCTTTGAAAAACGCGATTTTGTCCCGGGAGTTGTTCATGGCTCCGATGGTCACATACGGCGAACCCGGCCCCTCGAAAATGAAATCCGGATGCCTGTCGTCCACCACTTCCCCATTCACCATCAGGGTGATGCGCTTGCGCGGTATGGAATACGCCAGCGCCAGATGAGTCCAGCGATGCGCGCGCAATCGCAGGGCGGCCGGCAAGGTGATAGTGGCCATCTCCGAGCCCACACGGAAGTACACACGATCCGCGCTGACATAGCCCAGCCAGAGATCCTCGGTCGAGGCCTCGCCCATGCGTATCAACCCGTTGTGCAGTATCATCGCATGCGCGCTGTCGTAGGGGCGCATCCAGCACTCGAAGGTGGCTTCGGTGAGATCGAAGGCGGTGCTTCGCTCGCCGAAGAAGAGCATGTCGTCTTCACCATCGAATTGCAGAGAATAGCCCGCATTCAGCGGTGGACCCGCGGCACCGATCAGTTCCAACTGAAACAGCACGGCTCGGCTCGCCTTGTCGCGCAACAACAGCCAGGCCTGCTTGGCCGTGCCCGCGTTGCGAGGATTGAACACCACCGAAAACTGCATGGATTTGGTGGCCTCGACGCGCTGCGTACCGTCGCGCCAGTTCAGATACCAATCGGCCGCGTCGGGACCGGCGAGTTCCATTTCGATATTCAAATCGAGCGGCGAGCAGTTCCAAATCCAGAAATTCCGCGTGAAGCCGTCGCCCACCTCCAGATCGCCGAAAGGTATGCGCGAGAGCTTCACCTCCTGATGGTCGCGAAAGCACCACTCCAGCGAGTCGCGTGGATTGTACACAATGGCATTGGCGCCGATGTCCATGCCGAGCGATATTTCCAGATTCGGATAGGCGATATAGGCCCGCCAGGCGAAATACGCCCCACCGAACAGCAACATGGCCACCAAACCCAAAAGCAACGTGACGCTGCGTTGCTGGATGTACTCGCGTGTGCGATCACCACGCGAACGTCGCGACACCAGCAAGCCGCTGTTGCCGCGCAGCATGTCGTCCATGCCATCGATACCCACGATATCGAGCGCCCTGTTGGGATAGCGCCGCTGCAAGCGTTGCAGGGCGTGTACCGCCGCTTCGCGATGCGCGGCGGGAATGACGATGGCCTCCAGCGGAGAGAAAAACGCGGCGGTCAGCTTTTTCTCGGTGATGCCCCAACCAGTGTCCGCCAACGCACCCTGCTCGTCCACCTGCCCCACGCAGGCCACCGTGGTGGGCAGTTGCCAGCGTTCGCGTCCGTTGACCCGCTGCGTGAGCGAACAGGCGATGCCCATGGCCGTGGCCAGACCGAGCGACTCGCCGACAATCGAGGCCGACGCTTCGTGGATGGAAAAGAGGTAGCCACCTTTCGGGACGCGCACATCCAGCACGCGCGACACCAGGCGCTCGGCCAGGAGTTGCGCGCGACGCAGTTGCAGCATGGTGTCGCCGCCCTGCGCGCCGAGCATGTTTCCGATATGCACCTCGCTGTCGCTGCCCTGCGCAGGCAGAATATCCATCAGCAGCACGCGACCACTGTCCACGGTGTCCGCATCGTCGTGCTCCATCATCACCAGCGACACCGATTGCGGCCGCTGCCGGAAGGCCGTCCACCGTCCATAGGCATTCTCGGCGATGGGCGCGGCGCTGTCGCCATGGCGCTGAAGTATGGACAGCCAGGATTGGAAGCTTTCGTAGGCCGTGGCCGACGAGCCGAACACCCGCGCCCACTCGGGTTCGCTGATACTCGTGCTGGCATAGCCGCGCAGTTCCAGCAGGGCATGCAATTCGCGCAGCGAGGCCACGAAACCGTAGGCGAGCGCGGTTTGCACCACCGCCTCCTCGCAGGCGGCCTCGAGCAGCGGAAAACGCGCACCCCAGGGCTGTTCGCGCGCGAACAGCAGGAATTCGAGGCCCGAGCGCCAATGCGCGGGCGATACCGCACGCAAGTACGGCAGACGCACCAGATCCAGAAATTGCGGGGTCAGGAACAGAATATACCCTTGCAGCCAGGCGGCCGGCAACCCCTGCACATGGGCGTGAAAATTCGCGATGAGAATGAAGCGTTTCTGCGGCGAAGTACAATGCGCGAGTGCGCGGTCCAGGGCGCGTGCGGCCGCGTCCAGATCGGCCGGGTTCCGGATATACGAGTCGGGCCTCCCTTCCTCGGACGACATCAGCATGCATCCCCGTTGTTCGCCGGGATGCACGCGCGAACCTGTGGACGGACGGCGTCCATGGTCAGTCGACGACCACGTTCATCGGTTCGATGTCGATATTCGCCGAGCCGATTTCGAAGACGCCGTTTTTATCCGGCGAGAAACTCCGTTCGATACCGTCGAAACGCACAATGCGCCGCAAGGTGCTTGCCGGCTCGGTGATGAGGAAACCCGTGAGCAACTTGCGCTGCGTATCCTCGATCACGCGGAGAATCGTGGAATTGCCGTCGAGATACCAGGTGCGCCGCAAGCGGAACATGGGAAGGTCTTGTTCTGCCGTCTGCGCCGCCAGACGATATTGTGGGGCGGAAGGCAATGGCGAGGACATCCCTTCCATACCCTCGGCTTCGCTCTGCTCGAAGCGCAGATAATCCACCGCGAGATCGTACTGCTCCCCGCAAAAGGCGCACTCCGATATATGCGCGGGGGGCTCGTCCCTCAGAGCCGCGGCGAGCAACTGTTGCATGGATAAATGTCGCATGTCGAAGCTATCCTCCATGTCCATACTGCGAAAATACACAATCCTGTTCACATTCCGCCACGGTTTCGAGGACGGGAAAACGTCGCCGGGCGCGTCCAACGCACGCCGTGCCGCCTCGTCCCCGCCTTGTGAAGTGCGCTGCGGCAGCACGTGCTTACTATAGGATTAGCGCAAGAATCGCCGTTTGCTGAAAAATTTCGGGCCAAAACGAAAATAAATTTTTACCGCCCTCGATTCCGGACTGTATTCCGCGTTTTCGCTCTTCCACTCTCCATGGTGTTCGGCCGCTCAGGCGTACGTCCCGCTGCGGATACGCCCTCTCCTCACTCCAGCAGCAACATGGTCGAGAGCGGAGCGCGACCGGGCAGCGTGCAGCGCAGCAAATACGGACCCGACGGCAGACGCGGCACATCCAACGGCAGGGCGCCCGGACCAGGCAGCAGGTCCAGCGTGCGCGTGTGTACCGCCCGCCCCAACATGTCGTACAGCGTGAACACCGCGCGTGCCCTGCCCACACCCGGAACTTCCACCAACATCGCGCCACCACCACGCACGGGCTGTGGATGCACGCGCAACTCCATGCTCTCCGGCAGCTCCACGCCCTCCACCCCGGTGCCCAGACGCTTCGTGCCACCGAGTATCCAAGCACGACGATTCGTCACATGTTCCAGCAAGGTTGGTCTCCCCATGATCACCATGTCGTCGTAGCCATCGGCGTTGATATCACCTGCCGGGAATATGCCTTCCGACAGGCCGTCCATATCCGGTCGCAATCCTATGAATCCAGTCGCCTCTCGCCAGTCGTGATCGGAACCGCTCGGATGCACATGATAAACCGTCGCTTGTTGAATCACTGTCATACCCCAAGCCAGTGAAAAGTCATCTGTTCCGTCACCATTGACATCGCCCAGAGCGGCGACGAATCTGATCGCGATGTTGACATACGGGTATTTGTTCGGTATCGAATCGTTGTCCCAGATGCGGCGGTCCTCCCGTATGCCCGGACTACTCAGAAACACATGCACCGCGCCCCATTCCACCGTGGTGCCGGCGACCAGATCCGCGCAACCGTCGCCGTTCACGTCCGCCACCGCCGAACACTGCCCGTCCGGTACCCAGGTGCTGTCATCCCGTATCACAATGTCCGGCTTGTCGAACTCTCCCGCGCGATTGCCGAAATACAGATTCAATTCATATGTCCGCACCGTCCCCGCGGCATTCACATCGCTGCCGTATATGAGTAGATCGTCGCAACCGTCTCCATCGAAATCACCGCTCAGATACTGCTCGCCGAATTTCGGGTACTTCCCGCGCGGATGCGACACGAACGCGTACGGCTCGCGCGTCGTCACTTCCGCACCACCCAGAAGCAGATTCAGACGCCCCTCGGTCCACTGGTCACGGCGTGCGCGCGAGGTGTAGAGAAGGTCCGCGATCCCGTCGCCGTTCACATCCGCCGTGATCGCGCCCGAATGAAGGAACGAGCGTGACCAGCCCGTCTGATTTCCCACATCGCCCACGATCACCCGGTCCGGCTCCGGACCGTAGGGTGTGGCCCCGCCTCGGTGCAGATAAATCCGCACCGTGCCCCGCCCTTCGAAATCCGACACCCGCTTGATCCCCATGCAGGTGGCGATGTCCGTCCGACCGTCACCGTTGAAATCCCCCGCCGCGATGCCCTCCGCGCCGCCCACCACCGCGTGGTCGTGCTGCTTGTCCGTGGGATCCCCGCCAAGAAAGATGAATGTCGTGTCGTTCAAGGATGAGATCGCCAGTTCGTCGACGCCGTCACCGTTGATGTCCTTGACCACCGCCGACCACTGTCCGAAGCCCGGCTTGTCCTTCGGCTCGATCGCCGAGAGTACCGTCATGCGATATGGGGGATTGTAATCCAACGCTTTCGACGTCAACCACTGCGCGTTTCCACGCTCGCAACACAGGACGAAGAGCATAAGTACACCGACGCGATACACACCGCTACGCATGGCCACCTCCTTTCCTTTCGTCCGTAAACGTTGCCGAGGAGCCATTACGCGAACATGCTGCGATCCGCGCGACGGTGGGATACGCTGCTCTATCATAACCACCTCAACGTGTGACCTATCCTGTGTCCTCACCAGCGTTCTGGCCCGTGACTCTCGTCCCGCGTGTATTTCCAGCAAAAGTACGGCGCTGGCGGCAGTCGCGAGAGCGGGCCGTATCATACAGTATTAGCACAAGAATCCGCGTTTGCGGAAAAATATCCACCGAATGCTAAAAATTAATGTCCGTGCGCTGATCCAGAGCCAATTCGCGCGTTTTTTCCAACACCTTGCGCATGTAAAATTCGAGCTGATTCCGGTAACTGGCCCGATAACGCTCCTGCGTGAGACCCGGCATGGCGTTGCGCAGCGCGGTGAAATGCGACAGGCGCTGGCCATCGAGCATGGAGAGGTAATACGACAGTGCCGCTTGTTCGAAGGCCTCAATCTCCGCGGCGCCGAGTCGCTCGTTGCGGTTGGCCTGGCGCTCGAAGCGCTCGTGCAGTATATCCACGGCCTGCACAATCAGCCGATGCGCCAGTTCGATGCGCTCGCGCTGCTCCTCGCCATCGTCCTCGCGGTCCACCAGATAGTGCAGCTCCCACAGTTCCGTCGCCACCTGCAGAAGCACGAATTCGGGCAAGACCCTGCGGAATTGCCTCTGCGTGAAGAGCAGTTCCACGGCCATGTCGAACAGTGTGCGCACCGTTCCACGCGTGGCGGCCCCCGATGCGTGCAGCAACACGCGCAGCTCCTCCTCGGGCATGGCGGGCAAACCCAACAGCGCGTTCTCCTCACCGGCCGGATGGTACAAGCGGCCCGCCAGGGTGTCCAGAGTTTCGATGTCCTCGCGACTGCGCGCGTACTCGCGAATGCGGCGCAACATCAAATAGCGCGTGCGATTGCCCTCGGCGTACAGCCGGGTCAGGGATTGAAACACATTCGATGCGAGCAGCGTCTCGAACTCCGCCATCAAGCGCTCGTCGGTATCGGCGAAGCGTTGCAAATGCTCGAACAGGGGCGGATGCGGGGAGTTGTACTGGGCGACGAAGAGATTCGCCGCCACGTCGAAGGCGATGTCCTCGATGCTCAAGCCGATGGTGTGCAAGCCCGTACGTTGCCGGCGGCGCAACCAGGAAATGATGCGCTGCGTGCGTTTGACACAGAGATCAATCAACGGCTCCAAACGGTCGACGCGTCCCTCCTCGCGCAAAAATGCGCGAAGCATGGTCAATTCCTGTTCCGTCAATGGAAAGCGTTGCGCCATATCGTGCTTCGTTTCACTCGATCGCGACAATATAGGAGTTTGCACGTCCATAAACCATGCACATCGAGGGCGCCATCACGGCACTGCAATGGAAATGGACGCGGGAACAGGGAAAAACGTTACGGGGATCAGGCGTCCCGCGTCAGAGTCTCGCGGGCGATGAGTTGCCGCGGCGCCGGCTCGGCGTCGCCCAGCGCGATATCGGCCAATGTGGTTCGGCCCAGCACCGAATCGATCGCCGTTTGCACGCGATGCCAGAGCGGACGAATGGTACAGGAAAATGTGTGCGTGCAGGTTTCACCCGAACCACTGAAATTGTCGCAGAAGCCCGGTTTGTAGAAACGGCCGCCAAGCGCCGCGAGCACATCGAGAACCATGATGTCGTGCATCGACCGGGCCAGCGTGTACCCTCCCTCCTGGCCGCGCACGCTGTCCACAAAGCCACTCAGACGCAGGATGCGGAGCAGCTTGGCGACATAGGCCTGCGACAAACCCTCGGCTTCGCTGATCTCCGGAATGGTCATCGATGTCCCCTCCCCGCTGCGTGCGAGTTGGAGGAGACATCGAAGACCGTATTCTTCCTGCGAACTGAACTTCATGCGACTCGATCAGTTGATGCGAGGAATTTTTGAGCCACAAATGTGCTCGTGCTCCAGCCGCGCGTATTCCTCGGCCGGAATGGACGGACCGGGACGCGAGCACAGGCGGTCGAACACCTCGCGCAGCTCGGTGGCAATGTCCTCGGCCTCGCGGCCCTCGATCTCGTGCCGAGGCAACATGTATTCGAGCGCACCATTGCGCAATATGGCCATGCTCGGCGACGAAGGCGGCATGCCGGCGAAATACCCGCGCATGCTGTCCACCGCGTCGCGCTCCTGACCGGCAAACACCGTGACGAAACGGTCGGGTATGACTGTATGCTGCAGGGCCGCCGTTGCCGCGGGACGCGCACTGCCCGCCGCGCAACCGCAGACGCTGTTTACCACAACGAACAGCGTTCCCGTGGTCTCGCGCACGGCGCGGTCCACCTCTTCGGGCGTGAGCAATTCCTCGAAGCCCACGGCGGTGAGTTCATCGCGCATGGGCTGCACCGAGGCGGGATCGTACATCGGACCACGCGAAACGGAAAGATTCTGGTACATTTCTATCGAAACTCCTTTCGGACTAATGCTGATGGTTGAAACAACGGGAAACGACGCGGCTCAGAAAAAGCCGAGTTCGAGACGCGCCGCTTCGGACATGCGTGAGGGACTCCAGGGCGGATCCCACACGATTTCCACAGTGACATCGGTGACCTCGTTGATTTCGGCCACCTTCTGTTTCACTTCGGCCGGCAGCGATTGCGCCGCCGGGCAATTCGGCGAGGTCAGCGTCATGTTCACTTTCACCTCGCCGCGCGCATTGACGCGTATCTGGTAAATGAGCCCGAGTTCGTAAATGTTGACGGGGATCTCGGGATCGTAACAGGTTTTGATCACGCGCACCACATCCTCGTCCAGCACGCGCAACTGCTCGTCGTTCAACAGCGGGGCTTCACTCATTCGGTGCTCACTTTCTCTTCGGCGCCGTGCAGGGCGCCATGCAGTGTATGCCAGGGCAGCGTGGCGCATTTCACGCGCATGGGAAATTCGGCCACACCCGCAAAGGCCGCCAGCTTGCCCAGCGCGCCGAGATGCTCCATCGGGTCGAGCTTGCCTGTGACAATGCCAATGAAGAGATCGAAAATCCTGTCGGCCTCCTCGCGCGTCTTGCCTTCGAGCAATGCGGTCATGATGGACGCCGATGCCTTGGAAATGGCGCAGCCGCTGCCTTCGAAACTGATTTCCCGAATGGTGCCGTCGTCGTGCTTCACATAAAAGGTGTAATGATCGCCGCACAGCGGATTGAATCCTTCCAGCCGTGTGTCCGCATCCGCCATCGCGTGGAAATTGTGCGGATGCTTGTTGTGATCGAGAATGACCTCCTGGTAGAGATCGCGGATTTCATCCATCAGACGAACACCTCCAGAACACTGTTGATACCGTGCACGAGAGTGTCGACTTCCTCTCGTGTGTTGTAAAACGCGAACGATGCCCGCGCCGTGGCGGGAATGCCGAAAAAGCGCATGACCGGCTGCGCGCAATGATGTCCGGCGCGCACCGCGATGCCATGCTGATCGAGTATGGTGCCGATGTCGTGCGGATGTACGGCGCAGAGCGTGAACGACAGCACGCTGGCCTTGTCGCGCGCATTGCCGATGATGCGCAGCTCGGTGATGTCCGACAAACGCTCGGTGGCGTAGCGCAGCAGCTCGCGTTCATGCGCGATCAGTCCCTCGGTGTCGAGCGATCGGAAGTAGCGCAGCGCGGCGGCCAGACCCACTGCGCCGGCAATGTTGGGCGTGCCCGCTTCGAACTTGAAGGGCAGCGCGTTGTACACCGTTTTTTCGAAGGTCACCGACAGAATCATGTCGCCGCCACCCTGATACGGCGGCATGGCGTCGAGCAGCGCTTTTTTTCCATACAATACGCCAATGCCCGTGGGGCCGTACATTTTGTGGCCGCTGATGGTGTAAAAATCGCAGTCCAGCTCGCGCACATCGATGGCGAGATGCTGCGCCGACTGCGCTCCATCCACCAGCACGGGAATGCCGTGGCGATGGGCCAGCGTGATGATGTCCTTGACCGGGTTCACCGTGCCAAGGGCGTTGGACACGTGCACCACCGAGACGATTTTCACGCGTGGATTCAGCATGCGCTCGTACTCGTCCAGCAGCAGCTCGCCGTCGTGATTCATGGGAATCACGCGCAGCGCCGCCCCGCGCTCCTCGCAGATCATCTGCCAGGGCACGATGTTGGCGTGATGCTCCATTGCCGAGATCACCACTTCGTCGCCGGGCTGCAACTGCGAACGCCCGAAGCTCTGCGCAACGAGGTTGATGGCTTCGGTGGTGCCGCGCACAAAGATGATTTCCTCCTCATGCTCGGCATGGAGAAAGTCACGCACCACGCGGCGGGCGTCTTCGTACAGATCGGTGGCGCGCTGACTCAGATAATGCACGCCGCGATGCACGTTCGAGTAGTCCTCGCTGTAGAACCGCGACAGGGCGTCGATCACCGCGCGCGGCTTGTGCGTGGAGGCGGCGCTGTCGAGATACACCAACGGCTTGCCCCGCACCGGGCGCTGGAGAATGGGAAAATCCTCGCGGACGCGGTACACGTCGAAATCCTCGCCGTCCCGCGCCGTCATTGTGTCCATTTCACGCTGCCACATGCGATCCTCGTGTCTCATCGTTCATCGAAACGGGCGTGAATCATGTCGTCGAGGCGCTCACGCAGTCCCTCGATCGGCACACGCCCGACCACTTCGCCGGCAAAGGCCTGCGAAAGAATGCGTTCTGCATCCGCCGCGGCTATGCCGCGCGAGCGGAGATAGAACATCGCATCCTCGTCCAACCGCCCGATGGTGGCACCATGTGTGCATTTCACATCGTCGGCGTAAATCTCGAGCTGCGGGCGTGCGTCCACCAGCGCGTCGTTCGACAGCAGCAGGTTGTTGTTGGCCTGCTTCGCGTCGGTTTTCTGCGCGCCGGGCCGCACGATAATGCGCCCGCTGAACACCGCCCGGCTGCTGTCGGCCAGCACGCCCTTGTACTGCTCATGGCTTGTGCAATGCGCTTCGCGATGGTCGATCACACTGAAATGGTCCATGTGCTGCGCGCCCACCGGCACGTACACACCGTCGAGCACGGCGTCGCCACCCTGGCCCTCCAGCGACACGAACACGTTGTTGCGCAGCAGCGCCGAACCGAAACCGAAATAGCGGTTGCGATAGCGTCCGTCGCGCGCCACACGCGCATACGTCGATGCGATATGGCTGGCGCGCTGGTCCTCGTTCTGTACGATCACATGCTCGATTTCGGCGTTGGCCGCCACAGCGATGCTCGATACGGCATTGGTGAAATACTCCGCCGCCTCGCTGGCGATGTACTGCTCCACGATTGTGGCCGACGATCCCTCGGCCGCCTCGATGTGTACGCGCGGCGTGAGCACGGCCTGCGCCGCCGCCGCTGTGGCGATGAAAAGCAGATGCAGTGGAAGGTCCACGCGAACATTCCGGGCAATGCGTATGCGCACACCGTCACGCAGCAGCGCCGCATTCAGCGCGGTGAAGGCATCGGCACCCGCCTGCTCGGCGCAATCGAATGAAGCGAGCGTCGCTTCGTCCGCCGCGGCCAGCACATCGCCCAAGGGCTCGATGGTCACGCCGTCCGGAAGGCGCGAGAGATCCGACAGCGCTGTCACGAGCGTGCCGTTCACCAGCACCAGACGCAGCGCCTGTTCGAGGCCGCGCGATGCGGCATCGAGCGTGGCGGCACTCACCGTGGCGGGCGCAGCGTCGGGCAGCAAACGGAAATCCATGTCGAGCAGCGGACCGAGGTTGGTGTATTTCCAATCCTCGTGTTTCATGGTGGGAAAACCGACTTCCGCCAGACGCGCCATGGCATCGCGCCGCTGCGCATGCGCCGGCGACGACGCCGCGCCATTGAGCGTACGTTCGAAATCGGCGAACAGCGCGGTCACGCGCCGCAGCGCCACTTCCTGTTTCAACACCGCGCTGTCGTTCATGCCGGTTGCCCCGCGGTGTCGGCGTGGTCCTTGACCCAGTCGTAGCCCTGCTCCTCGAGGTGAAAGGCGAGTTCCTTGTCGCCCGAGGTCACAATGCGGCCATCCACCAGCACGTGCACGAAATCGGGCACGATGTAGTTGAGCAAACGCTGATAGTGCGTCACCACTATCGCGGCGTTGTCGGGTGTGTGCAGCTTGTTGACGCCGTTGGCCACGATGCGCAGCGCGTCGATATCGAGGCCGGAATCGGTTTCATCGAGAATGGAGAGCAGCGGATTCAGCACGGCCATCTGCAAAATCTCGTTACGCTTTTTCTCGCCGCCCGAAAAACCCGCGTTCACTGGACGATTGAGCAGCGCGGGATTCATTTCCACGAGCTGCATTTTCTCCTTCATCAGCGCGAGAAAATCCACCGCGTCGAGTTCGGCCTGGCCCTGATACTTCCGCACCGCGTTGAGCGCGGCCTTGAGGAAGTAGGTGTTGCTCACGCCGGGAATTTCCACCGGATACTGGAAGGCCAGGAATACGCCCTCGCAGGCGCGTTCCTCGGCCGAGAGTTCGAGCAGGTTGCGGCCTTTGTAGATGATTTCGCCCTGGGTCACCTCGTAGAGATCGCGGCCCGCGAGCACGCCCGCGAGTGTGCTTTTCCCCGATCCGTTGGGACCCATGATGGCGTGTATTTCGCCCGGTTGCACGGACAGGTTCAACCCCTTGAGAATGGGTTTGCCCGCCACCGAGGCATGAAGATTGCGAATTTCAAGCATGAACGACTCCTGAATCTACTCGTTTATTATCCAACACTTCCTTCAAGACTGATGCCCAGCAGTTTTTGCGCCTCGACGGCGAATTCCATGGGCAATTCGCGGAAGACTTCCTTGCAGAAGCCGTTCACGATCATGTTCACCGCATCCTCGGTGGCGATGCCCCGCTGATTGCAGTAAAAAATCTGATCCTCGCCGATTTTCGACGTGGTGGCCTCGTGCTCGAGCTGCGCGCTGCTGTTGTGATTTTCGATATACGGAAAGGTGTGCGCGCCGCAGGTATCGCCGATGAGCATGGAATCGCACTGCGAAAAGTTGCGCGCGCCGTCGGCCTGTTTCGAGATTTTCACCAGGCCGCGATAGGTGTTCTGGCTGCGTCCGGCACTGATGCCCTTGGACACGATGGTGCTGCGGGTGTTTTTCCCGATGTGAATCATCTTCGTGCCGGTGTCGGCCTGCTGCATGTTGTTGGTGACCGCCACGGAGTAGAACTCGCCCACGGAATTGTCGCCCGAGAGTATGCAGCTCGGATATTTCCAGGTGATGGCCGAGCCGGTTTCCACCTGTGTCCACGAGATTTTCGAATTCACCCCTGCGCATTTGCCGCGCTTGGTCACGAAGTTGTAAATGCCGCCCTTGCCGTCCTTGTCGCCGGGATACCAGTTTTGCACGGTGCTGTATTTGATCTGCGCGTTGTCGAGCGCCACCAGTTCCACCACGGCGGCATGCAGTTGGTTTTCGTCGCGTATCGGCGCGGTGCAGCCCTCGAGGTAACTCACGTAGGCGCCCTCGTCGGCCACGATCAGCGTGCGCTCGAACTGACCGGTTTCGCTGCTGTTGATGCGGAAATACGTGGAGAGCTCCATCGGACAACGCACGCCCTTGGGAATGTAGACGAAGGATCCGTCGGAAAACACGGCCGAATTCAGCGCCGCGAAGAAGTTGTCCGCCGCGGGCACCACCGAGCCGAGATAGCGGCGCACGAGATCGGGATGTTCGCGTACGGCCTCGCTGAAGGAGCAGAAGATAATGCCCATGTCCTTGAGCTTGTCTTTGAACGTGGTGGCCACTGATACGCTGTCGAATACAGCGTCTACCGCCACACCGGCCAGCATTTCCTGCTCGCGCAGGGGAATGCCCAATTTCTCGTAGGTGGCAAGCAACTCGGGATCGACTTCGTCGAGGCTTTTCGGCTTGTCCTTCATCCTCGGCGCGGAGTAGTACGAAATGTCCTGATAATCGATGGCCTCGTACTTTACGTTGGGCCAGCGGGGCTCTTCCATTTGCTTCCACATGCGGAAGGCCTTCAGCCGCCATTCGAGCAGCCACTCCGGCTCCTCTTTTTTGGAGGAAATCAGACGCACGACGTCCTCATTCAGCCCCTTGGGAACGGTGTCGCTCTCAATATCGGTGACAAATCCGTACTTGTATTCTCCGCCGGTGAGATCCTGAATTTCCTGTGCTTCGGTGCTCATGTCGTTTCCTTGATGGAGTGCCTGGGTGATCGCCACTGCAATCTGTACAAATTTGTCAAGATTGCTTCAGGATAACAAGGCCAAAGCGGGAAAAAATTCCAGGCGGGAGAAATTTCTTGCCTCGACGGTGTTGTGTCAAGTATCATGTGAGTACCGCGCAATCGCTTGCCGCGCAATCATGTTCCCGAACCTTCAGGAGTTCCCATGCACGTACGACGAAGTTCCATTCTGCTCCTTCTTCTTCACCTCGCGCTGTTGGCGCCCCTCGCCGCGCAAAGCTCGGTGCTCGACACGCGCAACCTGTTCGACATTCGCCAGGCGGTCGAGACCGCAGTGTCGCCCGACGGACGGCATGTGGCCTACACGGTGTTCGCTCCGCGTCCCTTCACGGATGCGGCCGGTCCGGATTACCGCGAGCTGCACGTGTACGACGTGCAGGCGGGCGCGAGCCGCATGTACCTCGGACCGAAGCGCGCGCTGTACTCCCTGTCGTGGTCGCCCGACGGCTCGATAATGTACTTCATGGCGCTGCTGGACGGGAGCGGACCCGCGCAGGTGCATCGCATGCGCCTCGATGGCGGCGAGCCCGAAGCGGTGACGCGCAGCGCAACGGGCATCAGCGATTACGCACTGTCGCCCGACGGCCGCGGCATTGCCTACATCGCCACGACACCCGGCGACGCAGCCGTGACCGAGTGGAAACGCAAGGGCTTCGACGCGCAGGTGTACGAGGAGCTGAATCCGCACGCCAATGTGTACGTGCTGACCTTGGGCGAAAGCGTCGCCCGTCAGCTCACGAAGGATGTGTCGGTGTTCGATATCGAATGGAGCCCCGATGGCAACACGCTGGCTGCGGCCGTGGCACCGATGAACACGGTGGATCAGTCCTACATGTTCAAGCGCATTCACCTCATCGATGCGCGCAGCGGCGTACTCACACCGCTGGTGGACAATCCCGGCAAATTGGGCAAACTGGCGTTCAGTCCCGACGGCGCGAAACTGGCCTTCATTTCGGCTGTGGCTGTGTGGGACAGCAAGGAAGGCAGCGTCTTCGTGGTGGATGTGCGCTCGCCCAAGCCCTTCGCACAACTGCGCAATCTGCACGCCGGCTACGAGGGCACGGTCGTGGACATCGCCTGGAAGGATGCCGGCACGCTGTACTTCGCCGCCGAGGAGGGTGTGGACATTGCGCTGCGCGAAGTCGATCTCAACGGCAAGCTTCTCGCGGCCCCGATTGCGCCGGGCACGCTGGTGTTCTCGTCGTTCTCGGTGGAGAAAGGTCTGTTTGCCTTCGCCGCATCCACACCACAGCATCCGCGCGAATTGTATCTGTTCGATGGCGCCGCGCCGCGCCGCGTCACCACGCTCAATCCGTGGCTGGCCAACGTACGTCTCGCTCGTCAGGAGCGCTTCGAATACAAGGCCAAGGACGGCCTGCGCATCACCGGTGTGCTCATTTATCCGCTGGACTACAAGCAGGGCACGCGTTATCCGTTGATCGTGGATATTCATGGCGGCCCCGAATCCGCCTATCAGAACGGCTGGGTGACCAATTACGGCAACTGGGGCCAGGTGGCTGCCGCGCGCGGCTTCGCGGTGTTCATGCCGAATTATCGCGCCAGCACCGGCCGTGGTGTGGAGTACGCGAAAATGGGTCTCGGCGATCTTGCGGGCAAGGAATTCACCGATGTGCTCGACGGCATCGACCGTCTCGATGACATGGGATTGATCGATCCGAAACGTGTGGGCATCGGCGGCGGCTCCTACGGTGGCTACTTCGCCTCCTGGGGAGCCACGCGGCATAGCAAGCGTTTTGCGGCGGCAGTGTCCTTCGTGGGCGTGTCCAATCAGATTTCCAAGCGCAACACCACCGACATCCCCTGGGAGGATTACCATGTGCATTGGGGCATCTGGACGCACGAGGATTTCGCCAAAGTGTATGATCGCAGTCCGGTGAAATGGGCGCAGGGCAGCACCACGCCCACGCTCATCCTGCACGGCACCGAGGATCCCCGCGTGCATCCGAGCCAGAGTCTCGAACTGTACCGCGCCTTGAAAATGCACGGCAAGGCGCCGGTGCGTCTGGTGTGGTATCCCGGCGAAGGACACGGCAACCGCCGCAACACCTCGCGCCTGGATTACCTTGTGCGCACCATGGACTGGTTCGAAACCTATCTGAAAGGAAGCGGCAAGGAAATGCCCCCCGCCCTGCCGGATTATCCCGTCGGCAAGTAAACGGGCAAGCACTGATGACAAACCGGGTGGCTTCGGCTACCCGGTTTTTTTTCCTGATTTCGCCATGCTAGCTGGGATTGCAGATGTGAGTCTTTGTTTTCAATGACTTACGGGGATTCCATTTGTGATGTGGGTGCTGCAATGGCGAATGCAGGCCGGAGGTGTGCATTTCACGAAGCGACTGGGTTCGAGAGAATAGCCATTGTTGCGGCTTTACACCATGGCGCCTTTCCGTTACATTCGCTTCCGACTTCAGAAGAATGGAACGCAAAGTCGCAGAGAGGCAGAGACGCAGCGTGACGAGAGGGTACTGTCTCGTTTCGCGATTCAGCGAGCCTTCCGCAGTGGGGAGGAAATTGTGCTTCCTTCCCATGTCTCGGGTACCGCAATGGTGAAATCAGGTCCGGTCAGACATATTCAGTGAATAGCCAAATCCCCGCCGCCCGCTCCGCCTTCTGCTCAGGGCGTGGGTTGTTCACTGAATAGCCAAGCCCGGGACCTCGACCCTCGCCAGCGGCATCAGCTGGCATATTCACTGAATAGCCAAGTCCGGGACCTCGACCCTCACCAGCGGCATCAGTTGGCAGATTCACTGAATAGCCAAATCCCCGCTGCCCGCTCCCCCTTCCGCTCAGGGCGTGGGTTGTTCACTGAATAGCCAAGCCCCGGACCTCGACCCTCGCCAGCGGCATCAGCTGGTATATTCACTGAATAGCCAAGTCCGGGACCTCGACCCTCGCCAGCGGCATCGGCTGGCAGATTCACTGAATAGCCAAGCCCCGGACCTCGGCCCTCGCCAGCGGCATCGGCTGGCATATTCACTGAATAGCCAAGCCCGGGACCTCGACCCTCGCCAGCGGCATCAGCTCGCATATTCACTGAATAGCCAAATCCCCTCCGCCAGCTCCGCCTTCCGCTCAGGGCGTGATATTCAGTGAATAGCCAAGCCCAAATCCGGGACAAGAAGCGAGTATCCCGCGCCGATACTCCCGACTTCGTCATGCTTCAAATTGACTCATTTTTTACGACTTACGGGGATTCCGCTGGTGATTTGGGTGCTGCAACGGCGAATTCGGCCGGATTATCCCGTCGGCAAGTAAACGGCCAAGCATTGATGACAAACCGGGTGGCTTCGGCTACACGGTTTTTTTTCCTGATTTCGCCATGTTTGTTGGGATTGCAAATGTGAGTCTTTGTTTTCAATGACTTACGTGGATTCCGCTTGTGATTCGGGTGCTGCAATGGAGAATTCAGGCCGGAGGTGTTCATTTCACGAAACGACAGCGTTCTGGAGAATAGCCCTTTTCGCGTCATTGCACCCTGGCGTCTTTGCGTTGCATTCCCTTTCGACTTCAGGAGAATGGAACGCAACGTCGCAAAGAAGCGGAGACGCAACCTGACGAGAGGGCGTTGTCCCGTTTCGCGATTCAATGAGCTTTTCTCAGGGAGGGGAAAATTGTGATTTCTTCCCGTGTCTCGGGTGCCGCAATGGCGAAAGCAGGAAAAGCAACGCGCATCCACCCGCGAGGATGGATGCGCGTGCACAATCGAAACGGCGATCAGGAAATGGCGATGATGCGGTAATGCAATTCGCCCGCGGGCACCTTGACCTGAACTTCCTCACCGACTTTTTTGCGCAGCAGCGACTTGCCGATGGGCGAAGTCACGGAAATCTTGTTCTGCTCGAAATCCGCTTCCTCCTGCGACACCAGCTTGTACGTCACCGTGCCGCCATGCTTGAGATCCTCGAGGGTGACATCGGAGAGAATGTAGGCCGCATCGGTGGGCAGGTCGGACTTTTCGATGATGCGCGCGCGGGAGAGCATTTCCTCCATTTTGCTGATGCGCAACTCGAACAGACCCTGCTCCTCCTTGGCGGCGTCGTACTCGGCATTCTCGCTCAAGTCGCCGTGCGAACGCGCCTCGGCGATTTTTCCGGCAATCTCCGCACGGCCCTTGGACTTCATTTCCTGCAGTTCTTTTTCCAGCTCGAGCATGCGCTCGCGCGTCAGGTATACTGTTCCTTGAGATTGCACGTCGGACTCCGATGCTTATGGAAACGGATCAAAACGAAATAAAAAAGTAGCCAGCATTCCGGGTGGGAATTCTGGCTATGACACAACCAATATAGCTCTGCGCGGCATGAAAGTCAAGCAATCCGCGCGAAAAACGCGGAATCACCCGGCCATCCGAACCTGTCCTTGCGTGGCGGTGCCGCTCAGCCGTGTTGATGCAGGATGAGATGCCCCATTTTATCGCGCTTCGTCTTGAGGTAGTACTCGTTCACTTCGTTGGGCATGCTTTCGATGGGAACGCGTTCGACGACCTCGAGGCCGTAGCTTTTCAATCCCACGATTTTCTTGGGATTGTTAGTGAGCAACCGCATTTTCGTCACGCCCAAATCGGCGAGAATTTGCGCGCCGATGCCGTAGTCACGCAAATCGTCGCGGAAGCCGAGTTCGAGATTGGCCTGCACCGTATCAAAACCGGCGTCCTGCAGATTGTAGGCGCGCAACTTGTTCGCCAGGCCAATGCCGCGACCTTCCTGCCGCATGTACAGCATCACACCGCAGCCCTCGCGTTCGATTTGCATCATCGCCGCATTGAGCTGATCCTTGCAGTCGCAGCGCAGCGAGCCGAAAGTGTCGCCTGTGAGGCATTCCGAGTGTACGCGCACCAGTACCGGTTCGCCATCGTTGATCGTGCCCTTCACCATCGCGAGATGCTCTTTGTTGTCGAGCACGTTGGTGTAGAGATGCAGATCGAACTCACCGTAGCGCGTGGGCAACTTGGTGATGATTTCGCGCTTGACCAGCTTTTCCTTTTTAACGCGATACTCGATGAGCTGATTGACGGCGATGATCTTGAGCTTGTAGCGCTCGGCCATGTCCATCAACTCGGGCGTGCGCGCCATGGTGCCGTCTTCTTTGAGAATCTCGCAAAGCACACCCACGGGTTGTAGACCCGCCATGCGCGTGAGATCCACCAGCGCCTCGGTGTGTCCCGCGCGACGCAGCACGCCACCGGGTACGGCCTTGAGTGGAAAAATATGGCCCGGCCGCGCGAGATCGGTGGGCAGTGTGCCGGGATCGGCCAATGCGCGGATGGTGGCGGCACGGTCGGAAGCCGAAATACCCGTGGTGGTGCCGTGAATGTAGTCCACGGTCACGGTGAAATTCGTGCCGTGCAACGCGGTGTTGCCATCGACCATCATGCCGAGACGCAATTCGTTCATGCGCTCCTCGGTCAACGGCACACACACCATGCCTCGACCCTGGCTCACCATGAAATTGACGATCTCGGGTGTGATTTTCTCGGCGGCACAGACGAAGTCGCCTTCGTTCTCGCGATCCTCGTCATCAACCACGATGAGAACCTCGCCGGCCCGCAAGGCCTCGAGCGCCTCGTCGATGGTGTTGAATTGATACGCCATGGTACTTATCCCGTGCTATTCGCCCGAGCCCTCGCGGGTGATGGTGCCGATGGCGGAACGCTCGAATTTGAGCTTCATGTTGTCGCCCACATCGAGCAGCACCGTTTTATCGTCCACATTCACAACCTTGCCGTGCAAGCCGCCCGAAGTCACCACGCGGTCGCCTTTCTTCACGGAGTCGAGCATGGACTGGCGTTCCTTCGCACGCTTCTGCTGCGGACGCAGGATCATGAAATAGAACACGACGAAAATCAGCGCGAAAAAGATCAGCGTACTGACCATGGATTGGCCGCCACCGCCGCCTTCGGCGGGAGGGGCGAACGCGAGCAACATGTCGATCACCGTAACACTCCTGACTTCATTGGTTGTTGGCCACTTGCGCGGTGTGCCCCGCGGTGTAGCGTCGGACAAACGCCTCCTTCCAGGAAGCGTAGCAATCTTGTAAGATAGCATTTCGGGCATCCCGCGTCAATTGCAGATAGAACGCGAGATTGTGCAGCGAGGCGAGCTGCAAGCCCAGAATTTCACTCGTGCGGAAAAGATTGCTCACGTAGGCACGCGTGAAGGTGCGGCAGGCATAGCAGCCGCAGTCCGCTTCGATAGGGACGAACTCCCGCAGAAAGCGCTCCTTCTTGATGGTCAACGGCCCGTCCTTGGTGAACACCATGGCGTTGCGCCCGTTGCGTGTGGGCATGACGCAGTCGAACATATCGATGCCACGCGCGATGGACTCCACGATGTTCAGCGGCGTACCCACGCCCATCAGATAGCGCGGCCGGTCGGCGGGCAGCACGTCGGTGGTGTAATCGGTCACGGCATACATGACCTCGGCGGGCTCGCCCACGGCCAGGCCGCCGATGGCGTAGCCGTCGAAGCCGATGTCCATCAAGCCGCGCGCGCTGGCGATGCGCAGATCCTCGAACACATTGCCCTGCACAATACCGAAGGCGTACTGCGCGTGCCCGTACCGCGGAGCGGTCCTGTCCAGATGCTCGCGCGCCTGCGCGGCCCAGCGTAATGTCAGCTCGCCGCTGCGCCGCGCGTATTCGTAGCCGCAGTCGGCGGGCGGACATTCGTCGAGTATCATCATGATGTCCGAACCGATGCTGCGCTGAATGTCGATCACCCGCTCGGGTGTGAAGCGATGGTAGGATCCGTCGATATGCGATTGAAAGGTGACGCCGTCGGCCTCGATGCGCCGCAACTCCGAGAGCGAAAACACCTGATAGCCGCCGCTGTCGGTGAGTATCGGTCGCTGCCAGTTCATGAAGCGATGCAGCCCTCCGGCCGCCTCGAGCAGGTCGGTTCCTGGACGCAGCGCCAGATGGTAGGTATTGGCGAGAATGATGCGCGCGTCGATTTCTTCGAGTTCGCGCTGCTCCACGGCCTTGACTGTGCCCTGCGTACCCACGGGCATGAAAATTGGCGTGGCGACCTCGCCATGGTCGGTGCGGAAGCGTCCCGCCCGCGCCTTGGTGGAGGCGTCGGTATGTTCAAGCGAAAATTGCAAAACCACCCCTTGCCGTGGCGGGAGCCACGGCCGTCTGTGCTGCGTGAAGGGAACGGTTACTTCTTGCGGGTCTTCCGCTTGGGCGGATGCGCCAGGAAGGGTGCGTCGGCCTTGCCCATGCGATCCACAACATCGGCGAGGGAAATGGCCTGCAGGTAGTTCACAAACAGCTCATTGGCCGCACTGAAGGACTCGAGCACAAAACACTTGGTCTTGATCGGGCAGGAAAACATGCCGAGGCAGCAGTGCTTGCGCATCACCGGGCCGTCCACCGCCTCGATGATGTCAATGAGCGTGATTTCTTCCGCCGGACGGGAAAGAATGTACCCACCCGTCACACCGCGATGACCGACCACGATGCGCGCGGTGGAGAGCTGCTGGAAGATCTTCGCGAGATAGGTTTTGGAAACATCCTGATCGTCGGCGATTTCGGAGATTTGCACGGGACCCTTGGCGCCCCGAGTGACGAGATAGCCGAGGCCGTGAACCGCATAGCCGGCGGATTTGGAGATTTGCATGGAAGTGATCCGTTGCTGATGTGAGTGAACGTGTGGTTAATGTCGTTTGCGTATCCATCCCCGCCAGCCGCATTTCTGGCAGCGGTAGGGGCGTTTGTTCGTGAGTTTTCTTCGAAGAAATTCCGACAGGCTGCGCGTGCGCGAGCGAAACAGGTAGTACTCGCCGCAGCCGGGACAGGCCACATTGGTGTTGCGCGAGTGGTGGTGGAAGCGCGTCCCCACCTTTTCCGATATCGGACGCGGCATATCCGTCAGCATGTCTTCAGGCGGACGCAATTCCTCGTCCGCGCCGTTGCCCGCTGCCACAGGCGACCGCCGAGCGTTCGCCGATGGCTCTGTGGCCACGGATTGCGGGCCGGATTCCACGGCAGCCGTGGGCGCATGCCCGGTGCTCTCCTCGGTTGGTGGCGCCTCGTCCGAAGTCGCATCCTCTTTCATCGCCTCCGCCGAGTTCGCCGGTTCGCGTTCGAGTGTGATGATACGATACCGGTCCGCCGCGGCTCCTTCCTCTTCGAGCCGAATCGACGGAATGTCCACGTCCTCGCCCGCCACCGCTGTGACGCTCGTGAAAATGGAGACACTCGGGTACGAGAGTTGCGACTCGTCCAACCATCCGCGCCAATCGCAAGTATGGCAACGGAATTTCCGCTTCGGGGAAAAATTCCGTCGAATATTGTCGAGGCGGGAGGTGCTGTGTGAGCGATATAACGCGGGGGCGTGACACTTGGGACAGATCGCGGGGACCCGGGCGTTTCGCAACAAAGATTGCTGACCCATGGGAGGTACGTCGCGTTATGAATCGGGAGCTATGTGCATGCGAGCAAAGCAGATTTATTGTATCTTAATTGAGAATATAGCGAAATGCTCACGAATTCCAAGCATCCTTCGTGCACATTTCGCGGTGGATTGCGCTCTTCCCGCCAGAGATTCCTGCCGGACCCGCCGCGACGCGTACCGCAATCGCAGCGTGGCAGGGCGGACGCGGAGCACCGACCTCGAAGCGCTGCGATGCCGCCACTGGTCGGGCGACGCATTTCCACATTGTTCCCGCGCGGCAGGAATGATATATTTCCACTTTGACAAACCGCTGAAATTGACGGAGCATTATGACTGTCCTCGATCCTGAAATACAGGAGGATGTGTCCCCTGACGAGCCCCTGCCCATCGAGACTCCTGAATCGCTGAAAAAACGCCATCTGGATTTCGAGCGCGAGGCGCTGCCCCACATGGACGCGCTGTACAACTTCGCACTGCGCTTGACCACCGACGCCGATGAAGCCGACGACCTGCTGCAGGAAACCTATCTGAAGGCCTACCGCTTTTTCGACAAGTTCGAGCAAGGAACGAACTGCAAGGCCTGGCTGTTTCGCATCATGAAGAATTCCTTCATCAATATGTACCGGCGCAGTTCGAAAGAGCCGGATAAAGTCGATTACAACGACGTGGAGGAGTTTTACCATTCGATTCGCGCGGAATCCACCGATCCGAACGACCTCGAACAGAAGATTTTCTCGAACATTCTCGACGACGATGTGTCGAGTGCTCTCGAATCGCTGCCCGAGGAATTCCGCACTGTGGTCATTCTCTGCGATATCGAGGGCTTCACCTACGAAGAAATCGCGGATTTCGTCGAGTGCCCCATCGGCACGGTGCGTTCGCGCCTCCATCGCGGCAGGAAAATGCTTCGCGCCAAACTACTGGACTATGCGATGGACCGCGGTTACGAGGATCGCGACCGTTCAAGAAAAAAGACGTCGATTTCCGATTTAGACGACGCCGAGGCGTTATAACACCGGCCCGCGCATCGATTCTGTTTCACCATGCATGACCACACGGAGATCATGAATACAAGCCATTTTCGATCCATGACCGACGCCGAGTTGCACGAGTATATCAGTGCGCTCGCGGACAAGGATGCCGCGGGGTTGACCGAGGAGCAGGTCAATTTTCTGCAGCATGTGGTGCATGAGCGTCCCGAATTGCTGGGCGAGTATCAACTGCACCTCGCCACCAAGCTCTGTCTGCTCAAGCACAGCAAGGTCGTGAAGTGCCCGGATTCCACTTCGGAATCCATCCGCTCCATTCTCTACCACGTCTATAAATCACGCCAGGCAACTCTCTGAGAACACGGCCATGCTTGAAACGATAGGCACCATCGTCGTTCCCGTGGATTTCTCCGACGCCTCGCAGCTCGCGCTGCGCACCGCCCTTAACGTGGCGCGGCGTATGCATTCCACGCTGCACGTGCTGCACGTGTATCAGGATGCGTTCAGCATTCTCTCGGTGCGCACGCTGGACCTCACGCCCGAGGCGGTGGAGCGCATCATGCTCAAGGAAATTCACGAGCGCTTCGACGCCTTGCTCGACGGCCTCGGCGCCGATGTGCCCATCGTCACCGTCGCGCGCAAGGGAGACACGGCGGAGAGCATTCTCGAGTATTCCAACGAAATCGCTGCGGATCTCATTGTGATCGCCACCAACGCCCGCACGGGGCTGGAACACATTTTCATCGGATCGATCACGCAACGCATCGTGCGTACCGCCTCCTGCCCGGTGTTGACGTGCAGGGCCACAGCGCAATCCTGATTTTTTTTCCTTCACATAGAGGACGAAATCCCATGAGGCATGGATTCCTTTTCGCTATGCTTGTCGCCATTCTTTCGCTTTCCGCATGCACGCAACAGTCCGCGAAGAAAAGCGAGAGCAGCGCGGCGGCCGACAGCGGCAGCGCCCGCGTGTACGAGGGCGAACAATACATCGCCAATCTCCGGCAGTTGACTTTCGACGGAGAAAATGCCGAGGCCTACCTTTCCTTCGACGAAGCGATGCTCACATTCCAGACGAAACGCGACGATATGGAATGCGATCAGATTTTCACCATGACCATCGATGGCAAGGAGCAGCGCATGCTTAGTTCGGGCAAGGGCCGCACCACCTGCTCGTACTGGCTGCCGGATGGCGAGCATCTGATCTTCAGCAGCACCGAAGCGCACGACCCCGGTTGCCTGCCCTCGCCCGATCGCAGCAAGGGATATGTGTGGAAGCTCTATCCGGAATTCGACATCTACAGCATCCGCAAGGACGGCAGCGAGCTGACGTTGCTCAGCGCCTCACCCGGCTACGACGCGGAGGCGACGGTGTCTCCCAAGGGCGACAAGATCGTCTTCACCTCCACGCGCGACGGCGATCCGGAGCTGTACACGATGAACATCGATGGCAGCAATGTGCGTCGCCTGACATTCACCAAGGGCTACGACGGCGGTGCGTTTTTCTCGCCCGACGGCGAGCGCATCGTGTTTCGCGCGAGCAGACCGTCGAGCAAGGAGGAACTCGCCGCGTACGACGAGTTGGTGAACGAGCATCTGGTGCGCCCCGGTGCGATGGAAATTTTCGTGATGGACGCCGACGGCAAGAACAAGCGGCAGATCACGAATAACGGCAAGGCCAATTTCGCGCCGTACATGCATCCCGACGGCAAGCGCATCATTTTCAGCTCGAACATGGACGCCGCCGATCCGCGCAACTTCGATCTCTACATCATCAATGTGGATGGCAGCGGTTTGCAGCGCGTGACGAATTTCCCGGGCTTCGATGGTTTCCCGATGTTCACCGCCGATGGAAAGAAGCTGGTGTTTTGCTCCAATCGCAATAATCGCAAGGAAGGCGATACGAACGTGTTCGTGGCGGATTGGATCGATCCCTGATTTTTTTCATTCGAATGGAACGAGGACGCGGCACAACCCGCGTCCTTTTTTTTATCCCGGCATTATCAGGGGAGAATTGCGGGGCACCGAACACGGCAGCCTCAGGCCTGCCCGATGTCCCGGCACCCATGGAGACACTATGCGCAACGATCAGATACGACACAATGTTGTCGATGAGATCCTGTGCACGCCAGGTAAAAGGAAGCCATACGTATAAAAGACAAAAATTAACAAAGGACAAAATAAACTTGATCAGGCTATTGACTTTCGATTGCGCACCGATTATCTTGGCGTGTGTTTCCAACGGATAATGAGGTCGTTATCGCCATTGAAGGCAAAGGGTGCGCCGTTCGTTCGCATGAGTCCTGACATTTGCGTGCTCACGACGTGCTGTCTCTCGAGTAGCCAAGGGTAATCCATAGTATCGCCTGTTCGTGCGTGTTGGTAGATCGGATACGAATCGCACATCGTCGCAGCCATATATGAAGATGAAATGGATTCTTTATGTATGGGGAAGAGAATAATATTGTCGTCCTGATATACAAAATAGTGTGATCGGAGGAGTTATGAAGTCGATCCTGAATATCGCATTGTTTCTATGTGTCCTTCCTACGCTCGCGTGCGCCCAATTCCCATCGCGCTTTTATATCGGCGCATTCTGGGTCGGCGGCGATCAGTCCGAACCTTGGTGCCCTAATCCCGGGGAAGTGCAATATTATACCCCGTACCGAGATACCAACTATGTGCAGAGAACATTGACTGGTTTGACTCCTCACCATCTATCACAGTATCACCTGGAGCGGGCGCGGGAACTCGGCTTGAACCTTGTCGCCATCCACGTCGATGATATCGACAGCATCACCGCGTCGCCGGACGAGGATCGCCAGGTGGTACGTAATATTAATCGGAGCATGATCGCTGGGGATGCGCCGGCAATGGATCTCTGCCTCTTCTCCTGGCGCCTCGATGACTTCGGGAAACTTGATCGATTGATGTTTCATCCGGAGTCGGTCTATGATTTCAGAACGAGGTCCGGGAACGATCCCGATGATTACGAAAACAAACGTTTCCCATCGTTCGATGACTATCCGATCGCTGAACTAGAGCTTTCCAAAACCATCGAGGATAATTCGCAAACGAACAACTGCGTCCTCGTGAAGGGTGTATGCGAGTTCTCCGGTCTCGAGTTCCAGCGAAAGCGGGAATTGTCGGCCTTTGATTCCAGAATACTCAACAATGCGATAAACAACGCCTCCGGCATGTACCACGTGTCCGTGATCCTGAGCGCCGATCCCTTGCTCTGGAACCTCCCCCAGAACAACGCGACCGAGGTGCTGCGGATTCGTGTCGAGGGAGCATTCGTCGCCGATATCGGCGATCCCGATCACAGTACGACGTTTGTGGAATTTCCCATCCTCGGAAGCGATTTCTACGAGCAGGGGCAACTCCGGTCGGGGCCGTTCGAATTGCATCTCGGTCATGTCGGGCTGAATCTCAGCGAGTACGCTGGAGGAACCGAGGAGGTCGTCACCTTGGAGCCGGTTACACAACTCGGCGCGCGGTGGACCACGCTGTCGTCCACCATGACAACCCGTCTGGCGTACGCTGATCTCACGGAGCATAATTTGCTTGGGGAGTTCGATATTCGAGTGATGGCGCTGACCACGCATCAATTCTACATCGACGCGGTTTGCATGTCCACCGCGCACGCGTACAACCTGTTCGGTAATCGACAGGATCTGCCCACCGCGTACGTCAACCTCGACCATCCACTGAGAATCAGGAAGTCGATAGATCTCATGACGCGCGATGTGGACGGGTCGAGACTGGAGCATGTCGCGCTTCTGACCATGCCGGAGCAGGATCCGTACGCGGGTTACTGGCGCTCGACAAAGTATCTCTCCAGATTGATGCGCAACGCAACGGACGCCTCGGACGGGAGTTCACAATGCATGGGGTACTCCGCGAAGGGCGCGGAAATCAGCACGAACGATCTCCATGGACTCGCGGAGTTTCACAAAAACATCGCGTCGGGATACTACGCGTATGTGTACGACAGGGAGTACCCACGATGGAACCAGGATGTGTCGGAGAACGAATACAACGAATACACGCTCGCGGGCGATATCATTAACGGAAATGACCGTTGCCGTCGGAGATTGTGGAAGAACATTATGTACTATCGCCGTTACGCCCGAACAAGGCAGGACTATGATGTGAGTACGCCATGGATACCGTTCATCCAGAACCACACCAGCAATTTTATCTCCGGGTGGGATTCGGATACCTTGAGAGAACCCAACGCGGCGGAACTCCGGCTGCTGTGCAATATCGCTCTCGAACATGGGGCGCATGGACTGATGTTCTATCAGTACAACACGCACGGTACTAATCCATGGACGGCGAACCCATCATTTGGTGAAATAGGTCTTTTTCCGAGAAACTGGTTGTTGTATACGCAGGATTCGAGTGGGCAGCACCCTCAACCGTTCGGTTCTGTAGGATTCATTCAATCCTATAATTTCCCACGGACGTTGGATATGCACGGGGAGAACAAGTGGGATTCGACGCGTAACCTTATCGCTACATTTTTGCAGCCAATGGGGGACTTGATGCGTACCCTGACCTGGAAGAAAAGCAGGTCCTGGTACAACTACCCGAGAATGGAGGTAGGAGAGCAAGGGCAATCAGACTTTGTTACCACGGTTCATACGTGGCGAGGGGATACCATCGACTGTCGAGATCGCACGTTGATAGAAACGGCTGATTTTCGCGATAACGGAAATCACCCATACGTCTTCGTTGTCAATGTCAATGCACACAAATTCGGGCATAGGAACGTGAGAATTCAGCTCGCGCCTGAAGGCTATATGACACAGTGGAAGGTGACGGATCTTCGTAATGGCGAAATTCACATTGTCAAGCCAACGATCTCCACCGACACCGCATTCGACAATCTCGGATTGAGTCTGTACCTCGCGGCGGGCGAAGCCACATTGCTGAAGCTTGAAAAGATGGAAGGATACACAAGCACTTTCGAGAGCTGCATCGGCTCAAACATCTACATCTGGAAAGATGCGGAGTTGCACACGGAGGCATCGCAGCAACTATACTTCGGTGAACATGCGGGGATTATTTCGGAAGGCATATTCGAAACTGCTCTCGGCACCAGATTGGAACCCTGCTCCGAGACCTGGCTCGGAGTCATCACACGAGGAAGGAATGATCTGTCCTTCGGGCAAGCGTTCCTTCATGGGACGTATATCCGAAGTGGCGGTGTAAGAATCGGTCCGTTCTCGAAGGCGACAATGGACGAGGGGTGCGAGATGTACCAGTGCGATCCGAACATCCTGAATTGCTCGGGCGAATTTTCCTCCAACTTTACCACGTCAACATATCATGACGAACATCTGATGAACGTGGACGGCACCTCCACTCTCATGGCCGATTCCATCGATTACACGCCGATCAATAATTACGTCATTCAAAGCACGGGCGGGGCAGTGACGATGAAACATGTCAGAATCCTCAATTCCGGGAGTAGAGGGATATGGGCGCGCGGATACGCCTATCTGACGAGTGCACCTAATGCCGGGCGCAATAAAATTGTAACGGAGAATTATACCGCTACAGCCGAAGAGGGCTCTGTCATTATGCTCGGATATCCAGTTTGGATAGGAGACAATTGGGTTACTCACGGAAGGGAGAATATGTTCAGCATCGGATTATCCAGATGCCTCCCCTACGCCCTGCATATGCGGACAGATTCATCGTCATGGATCCTCGCTGCTGAAAATTTCTGGGTCTCGGGAGCTGGTGACTGCCCTAGTGTTCCAGACTATAAAGTCGCTGGCCGAGTTTTCACACTTTCACCTCTGTCTCCTCCAAATCCTGTCCCATTCGCAGGTGGGAGCGGTGGGAGTTATTCGAAATCCGCTCTTCACAAATCCGCAACACAGTCTCCTCCGGGCACACATCATGCCGCCGAAATCCTTGCGCTGCTGGCCAATCGCGATACGACGGCGGCGAGATCGAGGGTGGCGCAACTCGTGTCCACAGGTGCCTTGGCCAATGCCCCGCTTCATGAACTCAACGCACTGACCTTCTGCGGACCCGTCGTCACCCGCGAACTACTGCAACATATCACCGCAAGTCTGGACAATCGGAGCGATCTGGAAAGTAAGGTGTCCCTGGTCGGTCTGCTCAAACGTGAGCGCGACTTCAAAAGCGCGCTTCGGGTTCTCGACGCGTTCTCATTCGCAACACGCCCTTCATTGCGTCTCCAGGCGTTGCGCTACCGTGCCGAAATATACGCCATGGACGCGGACTACGGCTTTGACAAAACACCAGCCGTGTTGGATTCCATGCGAGCGTTACTCTGGTGCGATTCCACCTACCGTCACTTCATCGAGTATTTCCCGTATTTGTACTCCAATCTCCGGGCGTCCGGCGCCTCCACTCCAAAAGCGTCGAATGCGCACTTCCTTCAGGAGTTGCCAACCGATTTTGATGTCCTGCGGAATTTCCCGAATCCGTTCAACAACTTGACCACGTTCATCTTTACCGCACCGGGTGAAGGCACGCTCAAACTTGTAGTCCACGACGCGTTGGGACGTGTGGTGTATGATGGTCAACACGTGGTGCGACAAGGTGGCATGCAGAGTATCGATATTCCCACATATTCCTGGGCACAAGGAATATATTACTACCGTGTCGAAATGGGCTCGCGGATCAGAACCGGAAAAATGATCCTTGCACGCTGACAACGATCCGATTACCTTGCGCTCGGAAGGCCAGGTGAAGTAGCTTCAGCTTTGTATCGTAATAACCGGAGGGCATTCCCATGAACGGAGCCGATCTGAACTATCAAAGAGCACCACGTCGTGCGGTGACTTCAGGCTGCATTACCCGGGTGAGGTTGACACGTCGCCGGGTGAATAGCGGCACCCTGCTCTTGCTGTTGCTGGTTGTTTATTCCGTTCACCCCGGATTGTTGCCCGCTCAGCCGGTTCCAGGCAGCGGGGGTGTGACCGGGAAGGTGACAGAGGTGTTGTCCAACGAGATCCGGATGATCGCAGCCGTGCGTCCCCGCGATCACCGCTCGCTCGGTTGGCGTTTCGCGGCGTTGGGGGATATCAACGGCGACGGTTACGATGATTTCGCCGTCAGCACGTACTCGGACAGCACCTTCGTATGGCTCGGCGCCGACACACTTGCGCAGCAACCGATCCTGGGCCTGCGGGGGGGAAGAAGCGCTCTCCGCGCCGGCGATGTGAACGGCGATGGGCGCATGGATATCGTGACGGCACTCAACCCAAGCAAAGCTCCTCACCCTGGAGGAGTGCGCGTGTTCCTGAACAAGGGTGCGCCACGGTATTACGAGGCCGAACCCGACCTCTTCCTGCAGGGCGATACCGCTGCGGGAGCTACATCTCTGTGGGGTGCAACGAATGATCGTCCCGATGGCGTGAGCATCGTGGATTTCAACGGCGACGGTCACAACGATTTGCTGGTGAAGACGACGGAGAATTCCGGGGGCATGTTCAGTTACGGTCTCTTCGTGGGTCCGTATCCCTTCCGCCACGCCCCCGACCTGTATCTGGACCCGCCTTCGTACGCGAAGAAGACCGAATGCAGCGTGGCCCATGCTTACGGCGACGTCAACGGCGACCGGGCGACGGATATCCTGTTGCAATTCGTGTGGGAGGACAGCCTTGGCGGCCGGAATGCCGGATGGTTTCTGTATTTGGGTGGTCCATTTCGCGAAACCCCCGGGACCATCCTCTACCTGGATCGATCCGCACATTGGTTTAATTCTTTAGGATCTCAGGGGCCGGTGTTTCTGGATTTGAACCACGATGGTTGCGATGAGATCGTCTTTCCGGTAGTCCGGAGCCGTTTCGGACGCGTGGCCATACAGTACGGCCGCCCCGACATATCCGTCATCTGGCCGGACGATTCATTGGTGAATCCGGACACCACAAAGTTTCGAAACCACCAGACGAACAATGTTGCAGGCGATCTCGATGGCGATGGCCATGCGGATTTGCTCGTGGCGTACACCCCGAGCATCTTTCCCACATCCCCGGTGTACCATTGCTTCTCCGGTCGGAAGGGGGAGTGGCGCATACCGGTGGGCAGTTTCGGTATCCATCCGGATCTCGAGAATCTGGACCCGTATGAGGTTTTCCCCG